>VFQO010000416.1_pt1 | contig 46898 bp, 52 predicted proteins | sample 3512331 | NCBI WGS metagenome assembly VFQO01 (sample SAMN10412371, study PRJNA504923) | tailings metagenome | isolation source: Replicate 3 from Balatoc abandoned mine | place: Philippines: Itogon, Benguet | collected 2017-08-28 | reverse complement strand
CCCGATGAACGCAAACATCACCAGGGCGCGATCCCGGTGGTGGGTGGTTTGGCGATGTTTTTTGCGGTGGCGGTATCCGCTGCCTGGCATCTTGCGGGCACAGACATTTTCTGGGGGCTGCTCAGCTCGCTGTCGATCATTGTTCTCGTCGGTTTTCTGGATGACCGGACCGGGCTGTCGGTGAGAAGGCGTTTTCTGGTGCAGGGCATCGCGGGCTTGATCATGGCCTTGTTTGCCGGGGCGCAGCTTGCCAGTCTGGGCGACCTGTTCGGTTTTGGCCCTGTCGCGCTGGGCGTGCTGGCCGTGCCCTTTACCGTCTTTGCGGTGGTGGGCATGGCCAACGCGCTCAATCTTTCCGACGGCATGGATGGCCTGGCGGGCGGGCTGGCTTTGATTGCGACCATTTTCCTCGCCCTTGCGGCCGATTTCTCGGGCAGGGAAAGGACGCTCGTTGCCCTGCTGATCCTCATGGGCGCACTGATCGGTTTCCTGGCCTTCAATATGCGCTTGCCCTGGCAGCGCCGCGCCAAGGTGTTCATGGGCGATTGCGGCAGCTTGATGCTGGGTTTTTTGTTGGCCTGGGCTGCCATCAGGGTTACGCAGGCCGAGAAAAATCCGCTGCCGCCGGCTGCGGCGCTGTGGTTTTTCGCCATTCCGCTGCTGGATACGGTGAGCCTGATGCTGCGCCGCATGCTCAAGGGCAAAAGTCCTTTTCACCCCGGCCGTGACCACCTCCACCACATCCTGCTGCGCGTGGGGTATAGCGACAATCAGGTCGTGCGCTTCATCCATCTGGTCGCGGTCGCGTTCGGCCTGGTCGGGTATTTCGGCTGGCGTTTGGGCGTGTCGGATGCGGTGTTGTTCTATGGCTTTCTTGCCGTGTTTGGTCTCTATTTCTATGGCGTGCAGCATGCCTGGAAGTTGATGCGCCTGATCGTGCCGCTGCGCAAGCAGCACCAGCCCACGAGTGATTGCGAAGCGCATTCGCCGCCAGCCTCAGTGGAGTAAGCCTTCGCCCAGAGTGTGGGCCTTCCGACCCGGCACACGCAGCTTGCCTTGTCTTCATGAGGTCGGCATACTGCATTGCAAATGCAACGCAAGGAGTCGTTCATGAAGACTGCCACCATTCCCTCGCTCCGTGTCGATCCCGAGCTAAGGCAGGCTGCCGAAAGCGTCCTGCAGGAAGGGGAAACCCTCTCCAGCTTTGTCGAGCAGTCCTTGCGCATCAGCATTGATCATCGGCGGGCGCAGCAGGCGTTTATTGTTCGTGGCCTGGCGTCACGAGATGAGGCGCAGCGGACGGGCGAGTACTTCACCGCTGACGAGGTCTTGCGCGAACTGGATGGAATGGTCGGCAAGGCGCGAGCCAAGCCGGGCAAGTGAGCTATCGCGTTCGCTACACCAGGGCGGCGCGGGACGATCTGCATCGGCTATATGCCTTTTTGCTGGAGCGTGACCCGCACGCTGCAAGCCTGGCACGCGAAGCCATTGGCAAGAGCATTGTGGTTCTTCAGGAATTCCCTTTTACCTGTCGAAAAGCAGTTCCAAATAATCCATTTTTGCGTGAAATGGTGATCCCGTTCGGGGCCGCCGGCTACGTTGCATTGTTCGAAATAGAAAACGACGAGATCGTCACCATCCTTGCTATCCGCCATCAGCGCGAAGATGACTATCACTGAAGGAAGCAAGCCAGTAGTGGTTCCGGCCCGGCACCCTGAGGGGCCGGGGATGTGGGGCGAAGATGCATGATGCGCTGCTCAATCCCTTCAATTCATCCGTGAGCGCTGTTGCTGTTATCGGTGGCGGCCCGGCCGGCCTGATGGCCGCCGAAGCCCTGTCGCAGGGTGGCGTGCGGGTCGACCTGTACGATGCCATGCCGTCGCTGGGGCGCAAATTCCTGCTGGCCGGGGTGGGCGGGATGAACATCACCCATTCCGAGCCGTTCGACGTTTTTCTGTCGCGTTACGGCGCGCGTGTTGCCGCGATCAAGCCGCTGCTGCAAGGCTTTCCCCCTGCCGCGCTGCGCGAGTGGATACACGGACTGGGGGTCGAGACCTTCGTCGGCTCGTCGGGGCGCGTGTTTCCCCGGGACATGAAGGCCGCGCCGCTGCTGCGCGCGTGGCTGCACCGGCTGCGCGAAGCCGGGGTGCGGTTCCATGTGCGGCATCGCTGGCTGGGGTGGAGCGAAACGGGCGTGCTGCGCTTCGGCGTCCCCGAAGGAGAACAGCTCGCTCAGGCGGATGCGGTGGTGCTGGCGCTGGGCGGCGGCAGCTGGGCGAAGCTGGGATCGGACGGCGCGTGGGCGCCGCTGCTGGCGCAGCGCGGGGTCGAGCTGGCCCCCTTGCTGCCGTCGAATTGCGGCTTCGATGTGGCGGGCGGCTGGAGCGAACACCTGCGCCGCCGCTTCGCCGGGCAGCCGCTGAAAACCGTGGCGCTGCGTTTCACCGATGCAGCCGGGCAGACGCATGAGCGGCGTGGCGAGCTGATGCTGTCCGATGGCGGCATCGAGGGCAGCCTGGTGTATGCGCTGGCGGCGCCGCTGCGTGATGCGATTGCCGCGCAGGGGGCGCTGACGGTGCAACTCGATCTGGCGCCCGACAAGACACTGACGCGGGTCGTCGCCGAGGTCGCCCATCCGCGCGGCGCGCGTTCGCTGTCCAGCCACCTGCAAAGCCGCGCCGGGATCAGGGGCGCGAAAATGGCGCTGCTGCGCGAAATTCTGCCAGCCGATCAATTGAACGACCCGGCCGCACTCGCCCGCGCGATAAAATCGCTGCCGCTCACCCTCGTTGCCCCGCGCCCGCTCGACGAAGCGATCAGCAGCGCCGGCGGCGTGCGCTTCGAGGCGCTCGACGCGCACCTGATGCTGCGCGCTCTGCCGGGCGTGTTCTGCGCCGGCGAGATGCTCGACTGGGAGGCACCCACCGGCGGCTATCTGCTGACGGCCTGCTTCGCCAGCGGGCGCGCCGCCGGGATGGGGGTGCTGGAGTTCGTGAAAGCCATGAGCTGAGGGCCGGGAGACGGTGGTGTAGCGATTGTGGCGGTGGTTTTTGTAGGAGGCCCGCCCCCGGGGCGAAGGATCTGTGGTTTGACAGGGACCCGCAAATCGCGGCGAGGGCGCCGCTCCTACAAGGTTGCCATGGTCCGTCGTTCAGGCGTTCCCGCACGGATCGCGGTGGTTTTTTGTAGGAGCCCCGCCCTCGGGGCGATGGGTCGCCACGGCGCTGCGGGCTTTGCGATGACTGTTTCAACCGATACGTTTAAAAACACATGCTGCGACTGACTGAACTCAAACTCCCGCTCGACCATCCGCCCGAGGCCCTGCGCGCGGCGATCCTGCAGCGCCTGGAACTGGCGGACGACGCGCTCGTCGGCTTCAGCATTTTCAAGCGCAGCTACGATGCCCGAAAAAAGCACGCGCTGCTGCTGATCTACGCGGTCGATGTCGAGGTCAGGAACGAGGCGGCGCTGCTGAAGAAATTCCGCAACGACCGCCACCTCGCGCCGGCGCCGGACATGGACTACCGGTTCGTCGGCCATGCGCCGGAGAATCTGCGCGAGCGCCCGCTCGTCGTCGGCTTCGGCCCCTGCGGCATCTTCGCCGCGCTGGTGCTGGCGCAGATGGGCTTCAAGCCCATCGTGCTGGAGCGCGGCAAGGCGGTGCGCGAGCGCACCCAGGACACCTGGGGCCTGTGGCGCAAGCACGTGCTCAACCCCGAGTCCAACGTGCAGTTCGGCGAGGGCGGGGCGGGGACGTTTTCCGACGGCAAGCTCTACAGCCAGATCAAGGATCCCCAGCATCTGGGCCGCAAGGTGCTGACCGAGTTCGTCAAGGCGGGCGCGCCGGAGGAAATCCTCTACGTATCGAAGCCGCACATCGGCACCTTCCGCCTGGTCGGCATGGTCGAGGCGATGCGCCACGAGATCGAGGCACTTGGCGGCGAGGTCCGCTTCCGGCAGCGCGTCAGCGACGTGCTGATCGAGGACGGACCCGATGGCAAGCGTATCCGCGGGGTGACGCTGGCGAGCGGCGAAACGCTTGCCAGCGAGCACGTCGTCCTCGCGCTCGGCCACAGCGCGCGCGACACTTTCGAGATGCTGCACGCGCGCGGCGTTTACATGGAAGCGAAACCGTTTTCCATCGGTTTTCGCATCGAGCATCCGCAGTCGCTGATCGACCGCGCCCGGCTGGGGGCGAACGCCGGCAATCCGCTGCTCGGCGCAGCCGACTACAAGCTGGTGCACCATGCGAAAAACGGCCGCACGGTGTACAGCTTCTGCATGTGCCCCGGCGGCACGGTGGTGGCGGCCGCGTCCGAGCCGAACTGCGTGGTGACCAACGGCATGAGCCAATATTCGCGCAACGAGCGCAACGCCAATGCCGGCATCGTCGTCGGCATCGCGCCCGCGGATTTCCCCGGCGACGATCCGCTGGCCGGCATCGAACTGCAGCGCCGCCTGGAAGCGCGCGCGTTCGAACTGGGCGGTGGCAATTACGACGCGCCGGGCCAGCTGGTCGGTGACTTTCTCGATGGCAGGCCGTCCACCCGGCTCGGCAGCGTCGAGCCCTCGTACAAGCCCGGCGTGCATCTCACCGATCTGGCCTCCACCCTGCCGGACTACGCCATCGAGGCGATCCGCGAGGCGCTGCCGGCGTTCGACCGGCAGATCAAGGGCTTCGCGATGAAGGACGCGGTGCTCACCGGCGTCGAGACACGCACCTCGTCGCCGCTGCGCATCACCCGCGGCGACGATTTCCAGAGCGTCAATGTCAAAGGCCTGTATCCGGCGGGCGAGGGCGCGGGCTACGCCGGCGGAATTCTGTCGGCCGGGGTGGACGGCATCAGGGTGGCCGAAGCGGCGGCGCGGCAGATGCTGGAGGTGTGAGCGTCCCTTGGCCCGATGGTAGGAGGCCCGCCCTCGGGCCGATGCCGTGGTGGTCGCGCCGGTCCTACAATGGGGCGCGGGTTATGTAGGAGGCCCGCCCCCGGGCCGATGGGATGGTGTTCGCGTCGGCCCGCAAATCGCGGCAAGGGCGCCGCTCCTATGTGTTCGTTTTGTGGATGGGCTGCACAAGTCGAAATATTTCATCCCTTATCCTGAGCCAGCCAACCCGCACGGAAAGGATTTGCGCAAAGGACGGGTATCCCTGCCCAGGCAGGTGTACCACATCACCACTGTCACCTTCGACCGGCAGCCGGTTTTTTCCGATTTGCGCCCGGCGCGCGTGCTGATCAATGCGCTGCGGGAAGCCCAGGCGCGCGGCGATGCGACGACACTCGCTTTTGTGGTCATGCCCGATCACATGCACTGGCTGCTGCAGTTGGAAGGTACGACAGCATTGTCGAACGTGGTCGGTGCGGTCAAAGCCGTGACGGCGCACGGGTTGGGGGGACGAATCTGGCAGAGCGGATTTCATGACCATGCCCTGCGCCAGGAGGAAGACCTGGCGAAGCTGGCCCGGTACATCGTTGCCAATCCCTTGCGTGCAGGCCTGGTCCAGCGGATCGGGGATTACCCGCATTGGGATGCTGTGTGGCTGTAAGGGTGGCCGTACGCAAATCGCGGCGAGTGTGGGTTAGGTAGGAGGCCCGCCCTCGGGCCGATGGGGTGGTTGTTCGCGCCGGTCCGAAAATCGCGGCGGGGCGCCGCTCCTACAAGGGCGGGGGGTTACGTAGGAGGCCCGCCCTCGGGCCGATGGGGCTCCCGCAGATCTATTTTCCGAATTCATCGAAATTTCATTTGCCTTGAATTCCATATTTCAAATATCATTGAAACATGGAAACGAAAGCTGTTGTCGCCGCCCTTGCCGCCCTGGCCCAGGATTCCCGCCTGGCCGTCTTCCGTGCGCTGGTCCAGGCCGGTCCGGCCGGTCTGGCCGCCGGCAGAATCGGCGAACTCACCGGCATTCCGCCGTCTTCGCTGTCGTTCCACCTGAAGGAACTGTCGCACGCCGACATGGTGAGTTCGCAGCAGGCGGGACGCTTCGTCATCTACACCGCCAATTTCACCACCATGAACGCGCTGCTCGGTTTTCTCACCGAAAACTGCTGCGGCGGCAATCCCTGCTCGCCGGTGTGTTCGCCGGCCTGCGCCACCGACAAGGCGTCGACGTGAACCGTCTTCACGGCATATCGCAGTCGCGCGACCGTTGGCTTCTGCCGCTGAACTTCCCTTTATCCATCTTCATTTCATCAAGGATCCCTCGTGACTGAAAAGCCCTATACCGTGCTGGTGCTGTGCACCGGCAATTCCTGCCGCTCGCAGATGGCCGAAGTGCTACTGAACCATGATCTCGCCGGCCAGGTGCGCGCGCTGTCCGCCGGCACCCGGCCGCAGCCGAAAGTGGCCGACGGCGCGATCGCGGCGCTGAAGGAGGCGGGTCTGAATACCGACGGCCTGCACCCGAAGGACATCGACGCCGTGATGAGCGAGGACATCGACCTGGTGGTGACGGTGTGCGACAACGCGAAGGAGGCCTGCCCGATCTTCCCGAAACCGATCCCGGCCATCCACCTGCCGTTCCACGATCCGCACGGCGAGCCGCTGGAGAGCTTCCTCGCGGTGCGCGACGACATCCGCGCCCGCCTGGTTGCCGCGGTGCGCGAGAAGTTCGGCCTGCAGGCCGTCGCCTGATCTCCGGTGTATCAAGAATTGAGTTGAAACCATGAGCGCACAGTGCGAAGCGACCGGAAAGCGCGCCGCCAACATGGCCGGGGCAGCCGCGCCGATGAGCGTGTTCGAGCGCTGGCTCACGCTGTGGGTGGCGCTGTGCATCGTCGCCGGGGTGCTGCTGGGCCAGTTGTTCCCCGCGCCGTTCCAGGCGCTGGGGCGGATGGAGGTGGCGCAGGTCAACATTCCGGTCGGCCTGCTGATCTGGGTGATGATCATCCCGATGCTGATGAAGATCGACTTTGCCGCCCTGCACCAGGTGAAGTCACACTGGAAGGGCATCGGCGTCACCCTGTTCGTCAACTGGGCGGTGAAGCCGTTCTCGATGGCGCTATTGGCGTGGCTGTTCATCCGCCACCTGTTCGCGCCGTATCTGCCGGCGGAACAGCTCGACAGCTACGTCGCCGGCCTCATCCTGCTGGCCGCCGCGCCGTGCACCGCCATGGTGTTCGTATGGAGCCGGCTGACCGGCGGCGACCCGTATTTCACCCTGTCGCAGGTGGCGTTGAACGACGCCATCATGATCGTCGCCTTCGCGCCCGTCGTCGGCCTGCTGCTCGGCCTGTCGGCGATCGTGGTGCCGTGGGACACGCTGCTCGCCTCGGTGGTGCTGTACATCGTCATCCCGGTGATCCTGGCGCAGGCGTGGCGCAAGCTGCTGCTGAAGCGCGGCCAGGCGGCGTTCGATGCGGCGATGGCCCAGCTCGGCCACGCCTCCGTCCTCGCGCTCCTGGCGACGCTGGTGCTGCTGTTCGCCTTCCAGGGCGAACAGATCCTCGCGCAGCCGCTGATCATCGCGCTCCTGGCGGTGCCGATCCTGATCCAGGTGTTCTTCAATTCAGGCCTGGCCTACTGGCTCAATCGCAAAGTGGGCGAGAAGCACAGCGTGGCCTGCCCGTCGGCGCTGATCGGGGCCTCGAACTTCTTCGAGCTGGCGGTGGCGGCGGCGATCGCGCTGTTCGGCTTCCAGTCGGGCGCGGCGCTTGCCACCGTGGTCGGCGTGCTGATCGAGGTGCCGGTGATGCTGCTGGTGGTGAAGATCGTCAATCGCAGCAAGGGTTGGTACGAGGCCGGTCTGGTTGCCGGTAAAGGAAAACGGCATGTTTGACGCCTTCGCTACCCTGCTGGTTTTCGAGCTCGCCGGTTTCGCGCCGGCCACCCCGCTGGGCGCGGCGCTGCATTTCTTCGTCATGGACGTGGCGAAGATCCTGGTGCTGCTCACCCTGGTGATCTACGCCATGGGCCTCTTGCGCGCGCTGCTCAAGCCCGAAAGGGTGCGCGAATTCATGCGCAACCGCGGCAACCTGCAAAGCCGCTTCATGGCGGTGGGGCTGGGCGCGGTGACGCCGTTCTGCTCGTGCTCGTCGATTCCGCTGTTCATCGGCTTCGTCGAAGCCGGCATCCCGCTCGGGGTGACGTTTTCGTTCCTGATCGCCAGCCCGCTGATCAGTGAAGTCGCCGTCGTGGTGCTGGCGTCGGTCATCGGCTGGAAATTCACCGTGCTGTATGTCGTGACCGGCATTTTCGTGGCGCTGATCGGCGGCTTCGTGCTGGAACGCTTCAAGCCGGAGCGCTGGATCGAGGACTACGTGTGGAAAATCCGCATGGGCGAAACCGCAGCGATCGAAGAGGACACCTCGCTGCGCGCCCGGCATGACTATGCGGTCGCCCAGGTAAGGGAAATCGTTGGCCGCATCTGGAAATTCATCCTCATCGGGGTGGGGGTCGGCGCTTTCATCCATGGCTACGTGCCGGCCGATTTCGTCGCGAAGATCGCCGGCGACGGCGGCGTGCTGTCGGTCGTCGGCGCGGTGCTGGTCGGCGTGCCCCTGTATTCCGACGCGGTGGGCATCATCCCCATCGCCGAGGTTCTGCTGCAAAAAGGGGTGCCCATCGGCACCGTGCTGGCGTTCATGATGGCGGTGACCGCGCTGTCGCTGCCGGAATTGATCATCCTGAAGAAAGTCGCGAAGGTGCCGTTGCTGGCGCTGTTCACGGCCTACCTCAGCATCGCGTTCATCATCGTGGGCTTGCTGTTCAATGCCTTGAAAGGGGTTTTATGAGTACCGACCTGCATCCCTCCATCGTCGCCCTGGTTTCGCTGGCGGCCAATGTCGCGGCCAACCATCCCGGCCAGGGCCTGTGCCAGATCGAGCGCCTGAAGGGCTACGGCGTGTCGCGCGAGCAGATCGACACGGTGATCGAGATCGCCCGCCACATCCGCGACGAAACCGCGCAAAAGCTCGACGCCACGTTCGATGCGGCCTACGCTGGCCATTTTCCGCAGGCGGCCGACCGGCTCGCCGCCATCGCGGTGGCGGAAGGCGGCGCCTGCTGCACCCCCACGCCTTCCGGCAAGTCCTGCTGCTGAAAGGAGACACGCATGAGTACACACGAACACGACCAGATCCGCCAGCAGGTGCGCGCCGCCTACGGCGCCGTGGCGCGGACCGAATCCAGCGGCTGCTGCGCGCCGAGCGCGGGCTGCTGCGCGCCCGCCGATCAAGCCGTCGCCGAGCTGCTGTCGCGCGGCATCGGCTACAGCGCCGAGGAGACGGCGGCGGTGCCGGAAGGCGCCAACCTGGGCTTGGGCTGCGGCAACCCGCAGGCCATCGCCGCGCTCAAGCCCGGCGAGACCGTGCTCGACCTCGGCAGCGGCGCCGGCTTCGACGCCTTCCTGGCCGCGCGCCAGGTCGGACTGGACGGCACCGTCATCGGTGTCGACATGACCCCCGACATGGTGTCCAAGGCGCGCGCCAACGCGGCCAAGGGCGGCTACGCCAACGTGGACTTCCGCCGCGGCGAGATCGAGCACCTGCCGGTCGCCGACGCCACGGTGGACGTCATCATGTCCAACTGCGTCATCAACCTGTCGCCGGACAAGGCCCAGGTCTTTCGCGAGGCCTGGCGGGTGCTGAAGCCCGGCGGCCGTCTCGCCATTTCCGACATCGTCACCACCGCCCCGCTGCCTGAGGAGCTGCAGCAGGAGGTCGCCCTCTACACCGCCTGCGTGGCCGGCGCGGCGAGCGTCGACGAACTCGCGGCGATGCTCGCGGCGGCGGGCTTCGCCGACATCCGCATCGCCCCCAAGGACGCCAGCCGCGAGTTCATTCGCCACTGGGCGCCCGGCCGCGGGGTCGAGGATTTCATCGCCTCGGCCAGCATCGAGGCGGTCAAGCCGGCAAACTGAAGGAGAACGCAAATGAAAGACATCAAAGTGCTCGGCAGCGGCTGCGCCAACTGCAAGACCACCCTGAAGCTGATCGAGGAAGTCGCGCAGGCGCGCGGCGTGGCGGTCAATCTGGAAAAGGTCGACGACATGGCAGCCATCCTCGGCTACGGGGTCATGTCCACCCCCGGCGTGGTGATCGACGGCAAGGTGGTGCATGCCGGCGGCGTGCCGGATCGCAAGAAGATCGAAAGCTGGCTCTGAGGGCTCACACGCTCGAATGACAGGACGGGGAAGCAGGCGGGCGTGATGCCTGAAATCCCGATCCACGCAGCATGTCTATTATGAGTGGTGCTGCTCGTAAAACTTCCGGGAACCCGCCATGCCCAGCCTCCGATACATCGTTGCCGCCACCGATTTTTCAGATTTTTCCGAACGGGTGGTGCAGCGCGCCGCGCACCTGGCCAAACAGCACCAAGCCGAGCTGCATCTGCTGCACGTGGTGCGTCCGCTCGACCTTTATCCCGGCCTGACGCTGGCCCCGGATGAATTCAAGCATACCGACCAGGATTTGTTGCAGGCGGAGCAGACCCGGCTCGACGCCATGGCTGCCAGCCTGGTCAGCCGGCTGGGGATCCGCGTCCGCACCGCCACCCGTCTGGGCCGGGCGCATACCGAAATCGCCGCCTATGCGCAGGAGGTGTCCGCTGATCTGGTGGCTGCCGGAGTGCGCGGCGAAAACACGCTCATGGATCTGTTCCTGGGATCGACCGTGTCGCGTCTGCTGCGGGTGGCCACCTGCCCGGTGCTCATCGTCAGGAATCCCGCGGACGGACCCTACCGCCAGGTGCTGGCGGCGGTCGATTTCTCCCCGGTGTCGGCGGCGGTGGTCGCCCATGCGCTGACGCTTGCCGGCAGTGCGCCGGTGCACACGCTGCACGTGCTGGGCAGCGAGGTCGAACAGCGCTTGCGCAGGGCGAAGTCGGATCAGGTGGACATCACGGGCTGGCTCGCCAAACTGCGCAGCGAGGCCGAGAAACAGCTGGATGCCCTGCTGGCACCGATCGAGGACAGCCTGGCTGTTGTGCGCCTGATCCAGTCGGGTTTCCCCCCTGCTGCAATCTGCCAGTGCATCGAGGACAAGCATGCCGATCTGGTCGTCCTCGGCCGCCATGGCTACGGCGGCGGCTTGCAGGACTGGCTGCTGGGCAGCGTGAGCAAGGATGTGGCCCTCGCCGCGACGTGCGACGTGCTGCTCATCGGCAGCCCGAGCGGACAATAGGGGCTCTCGCCATGGCCGGCTGGCTTGGGATTGTCAGCTTGCTGTGCCGGGGCGTTCCTTTCTTCGCCTTGCCTGGCGCATGGACGCGGGCCGGCAGGGGGCGGTGGCCGGGACACAAACAAAAACGCCGCTCGGAGAGCGGCGTTTTTTACAACTGGTGCCGGCGATCGGAATCGAACTGACGACCTTCGCATTACGAATGCCAAATAAACACCGCGTATTTACTGGCATACAGACGTTTTTTTGATATATTGGCACAATATTGGCACAGCGCGGGGTAGGGAGTGGCATCAATAAAAAATCGCGGCGATCTTCAGTTCCGGGTTCAGATCCGGCGGCTCGGATTCCCAGCAATCTCCAAGACTTTCAGTACCAAAAAGGATGCCCAGGCCTGGGCAAGGAAAACCGAGAGTGAGATGGAGCGCGGGCTGTGGCGCGATTCGACGGAAGCCGAATCCACCACGCTGGCGGATGCGCTCGCCCGATATGAGGACGAGATCACAAACACTAAGCGCGGCGCGGTGAAGGAGAAGAGCATTCTCAGAACCCTTTCCGCGTCATCCTTGGCTTCGTGCTCGATGGCTTCGATTCGTGGGGTGGACATTGCCAGACTGCGGGATGCATGGCTTGTCGAAGGCTTGGCCCCTGCCACCGTGACGCGCCGGCTGGCCGTGTTGTCGCACGTCTTCAACGTAGCGGTTAAGGAATGGGGTATGGAAAGTCTCGCCAACCCTGTGCAGCGAATTTCTAAGCCTGCGGTCAAGAATGATCGCGACCGTCGCCTGGAGAGGAAAGAAGAAATCCGGCTGCTGGCTGAGTGCGAGCCACACATGGCCGCACTGATCCGGTTTGCAATTGAAACCGCCGCCCGCTTGGGTGAGCTGCTGTCGGTGAAGTGGGCGGACGTTGACCTGGCACGTCGGGTGGTGATCGTGCGCGGCATCGATGAGCGCGGCACCAAAAATGGTGACGCGTTACGCCAGGTCCCGCTTTCAAGCACAGCGGTCGAGGTCCTGGAAGGACTGAGAGCCATGCCGCGCTCAATTGATGGCCGGGTATTCTGGTGGTGGAAGGCGTCCGACAGCTTTAACAAGACTTGGCGGCGCGTCTGCGCGCGCGCAGGGGTTGACGGGCTGCGCTTCCACGATCTGCGCCACGAAGCGACCTCACGCCTGTTTGAGCGCGGCGTGTTCGACACCATGGAGGTGGCCAGCATCACCGGCCACAAGACCTTGCAGATGCTTAAGCGTTACACGCACTTGAGGGCTGAAGATTTGGCGAAGAAGCTGGGCTGACCAAGCCTCAAAAAAGTGCGCTGAAACGCTAACAAGCCCCGTCCAGTGGGCTTTTCAGGGGATCGACGGAACGGAGAAGACCGTCAGGTCTTTAGGCGGGCCGTTGGCCCGTTCCGCCTGTCGGCGGGGTGCGGTCGTAGTCCAGCACCCATGCCACCAGCTCGCGCAAATGGTCGCGGTCGCCGCTATCGAGCGTAGCGATCACGCGGGCGACGGCCTGCGGGTAGGTCTCGCCTGGCGCTGGATCGATCTTGCGGGATCCTCCTGGCCAGGTTCTCGACTGCAACAGCCGGCCGGCGGCGAGGAGTGCGGTGGCTTGCCGATCGTTCATCAAACAGCAGTAGAAGCCCCGCTATGCGTCCGGCGGGGCATGTTCCATGTCAACGCACTCGCACGGTCTGCCGCGGCCGCCAGGAGCTTTCTGGAGGCTTGCGAATAGTCGTTGTCCTCGGCCATCTCGACGGCATGCATGAGGGCACGTAGAGCTTGCACGAGCTCGGCATGGGTTTCGATCTGCTTTTTGGTGAGCCTCTGGGGTGCGGGGCAAGGCCCTGCGGTGTTTGTGTCGGTGATGGTTTCTGCTGCCATGGTTTTCCCTCCTGATTAAGTTGAACCTGCTTTTCGGAGCCGCCTCGCTTTGAGGCTGGAGGGCGCGCGCCCGCAGGGCTTCACGCGGGGTTTCGGTGGGGTTGCAAGCCGGCGTGACAGGCGGGGTTTCGCGGTCGTGGAATACCGCAGGGAGCGCAGCGACTGAGGATATGCCGCGAAAGCCGCGCCGGCTGGCGCGACGGGTTGCCTCCCCGCCGCCGCGTGAAAGCGCCCGGAAGCCTGGGCGGCTCCGAAAGGCAGGTTCAACCAGGAGACGGCAGCTGGAACGGTTTTCACCGGCACAGCGCGGGAATCCGCGCCATTAAAGGCTCTTAGGCCGCTGCGACGGCGCAGCCGTGGCAGTGACATGCCGCAAGCCCAGGGGCGCGTAGCGCAGCCGTGGAGCCGATGCCGAAGGCATGAGCGGGAACGAGTGAAGCGAAGGTGGCGGCACCATCCAAGAAAGTGCGATGAAACACTACCAACCAGCGCCAGCCGGGCCTTTCAAGGGATAGGCCGAGCGGCGGAAAAGCCAGGGCGCCACCGGCGCAGGATCGGACCAGAGCCCACGACGTACGGCGCGGGCCTGCTGCTCCAGCCGGATCAGCGAACGGTTGGTCAGGTACCGGCGATAAGCCCACGCCATGCCCTGGTTGACCATCGCGGCATTCACGTTCTGACCACTGACAAAGACCGTACCCAGCTGGCGACCGTACTGATCCGGCCCGGCATCAGCCACGGTGACCACCCGACGAAAAACCATGGCGGACAGCGCTCGCCGCGCGCGTGTTCCATAGGCTTGCGAGCGCTCCGGCGCATCGATCTGCGCCAGGCGGACGCGGACAGGGCGGTTTGCGACAAGGACATCCAGCGTGTCGCCGTCCACGATGCGGACGACGGTGCCGGAAAAATCCGCGAGTGCGGCCGAGTTGACGGCCAGCAGGACAAGGGCAAGTGCGGTGCGCATCGATCGTCAAGGATTTGATCGTTTACGCAGTAACCTGTATCGCCTTGTCGGCTATGGCCGCCAGCACCTCGCGGCAGGAGTTAACGCCGGTCGATTTCATGTCTTCCAGCAGATGCAAATAGCGGCCGAGGCTCAACTCATACCTGCCGCGCAACTCCCGGCCGGACGTATCATTCCAGGGGCCTGGCCAGCTCCACAGCTCGATGCAATCCCCATCCTCTGACGCTTGGAGTGTTCCGTCGTCTGCGTGCACGTACACGCCATCGATTTGATGGTCTTCGTTACTAGTCACGGCGAGTTCGAACGATTTGCGCTGCATTTTTTCCATGATCCTTCCTTTCGTGTAAGAACTGATTTTCGACTTCTCTACGACTTATTCCAGCCGCCGTTCCCGGCGAGCTAGGACACAACAACTGCTTTTCGACTTCTTTTCGACTTATTCCATTGCCTCCCTCACCTCGGCTTGTTGCGTGCGACTGATTTCCGACTTATTTCCGACTGATTCCAGAGCGCGCCACTCGTCGGTGCCTTCAAGCAGCGACACGCGCATCCGCACGTCGCGACACCCGATCAGATACGCCGCTTTCTCAACGTCGCCAGCCCGCCGGCACTGGAGAAAGAGCCGATCAAGTTCCTCTGGCGGGCAGCTGATGGGATCCAGTGAGTCGAACAGCCAGTCCAGGTCATCCGCCTCGGCCGCAGGCTGGGGCTCAAGTTCCGGGGTGGTGATATGGCGGATGAAGGCTGCTGCTGCCTCGTCAATCGGTGCATGCACGGGCGAGAAAAACCGCTGGCGCTTGATGCGCTCGAGGGCTTTTTCTTTCCTCTCGCGGGCAAGTGCATCAAGATGAAGCGAGAAAACGTGCATCGTGGATTCGGCCATTTGCTGATTCATTTTGTAGTGCTCCTTTTCGTTGTCAAAACACGAGGTTCATGAATCGGGTAAACAGCAGCCCCCCGACGAAGGCAGCGAAAGCCCAGCGATAGCGAGCATCGCTCAAATCTTTAATCTTGGCTTCGGCCTTAGCTGTGCGCTCCGGCTCGGCCGTCTTCCAGGCCTTCCATTTCTTGTAGCGGGCAATGATCTTTGTGGCCGCGGCTTCCGCGGATAGATCCTCGTTCGCCAGCTCCCCCGCGGTCGTCAAGGCCCAGTCCAGCGCCTCACCTATCTGGCAATTTGGCGTGTCCTGCCAGTCCTGGAGGTCATACAACTCCATGTCATGTAGCAGCGGCCTGTCGTGGCGGTCTGAGCCTGCGCGCAGCAGCAACAACGTGTTGACCGCAAAGAATGCCGCGTTGTGGTGACCTGAGGTGAGGCGGTGGGAAAGCTCATGCAGGTAGACGAGCATGAGGCGATCGGCCATCCCACCCTCATTTTTGGAGGCCGATAACAGATCGTCGGCGATCTGAATCTCACCTTCCTTGGTGTCCTGCATGTCCGGACACATGCCACCCCAGCGAGGCATCGGGACAAAGTGAACAGGGACCGGATTCTCAATCCGGCAGCGCTTCCATAGATCAGTATTTAGCGCACGGGATACGAGAGGGTGAGGTTGCTCAACCAGGTGGAACGTTTTGAAATTTCGCTGCATTTCCGTATCCATTGGTTAGAGGGACAGCTCTTGCTGCTCCTGTTCTGCTTTCTTGATTTCGCGAACTGCGATTCTCTGATCGATGGCTTTCGATATCCCTGCCACCCCCTGCTGTCCGTGATGGCGCTCGGCCTCGGCCTGGTTTTTCTCGGCCTGGTTGATTTTGGCTGTGGCCCGCGCCTTCTCGACCGCGGCAACCAGTCCAGGCCCAGACGGCGGCGCGCCCGCTTTGCGCTCCGTGGCATCCACGGCGTGTTTTTCGGCATGGGTTGAGAGGTTGGTATCAACCGCTGCAAGATCGCGGCTTGTAGCCAATTCTGGCGCGGCCGTTTTTTCAACGGCGGCGGATTTTTCCGGGACGGTGGCTTGCTTGAAGTCCAGGCTGGTTTCTTTACCCTGCGCCCGACTCATTGTTTTAGTGAGGGCTTCCACTGAGTCGCGCGTGAGAAACATGCGGGTTTCGTAGCGCGCGCGAGAAGCGGCAACGTAAATCCATTCCCGAAAGCTCATGGTGTCACTGGGCAGCATAAAAACGCGATCCACAGTTACGCTCTGCGATTTGTGTACCGTCATTCCATAGCCGTGGTCGAAGCTGTCGAACTGCCCTTTCTCCTGCCCCACGGTGAATTTGATAGCCTGGCCGTTATCGTGTCGAGCCGTGATTTCAACCCGCCCGGCCTTGTCGAATTTAACGCCCTGGATGGTGGCGAGGTGGCCATTGCTCACGCCGACCATCCCGTCATTTTTGGAAAAAATAATCCGATCACCGACGGCAAATTCTTTCATTCCCGACGCTGTGGGGACTTGTATCCCACCCGCCAGTCTGCCATCCGCTTTCAGAATTTGGCGTGCCATTGCGTTGATCTGGGTGACTTCGGCCCGCGTGGCGGCCAGCATTAGAGACTCGCCTGGCTTGGACGGGTCGCGTGCTTGAGCCCACGCACCCACCATTTCTTTCAAGGCTTCGGCGCGGGTTTCGGTGACTGTCAGCAGGCCGCGCTCACGCATGGATTGCATAGCCTCGGCGGCTTTGCCGTCAGCAAACAGGCGCACAACTTGACGGTCTATTTCGCTTTTTTGCCGAACGATGTTTTCCAGGCGCGCCGCGCCGAGCCGTTGGGAGAGCAAGCGAAACGCGCCGCCCGCATCGATTGGTTGAAGTTGCTGGCTGTCGCCCACCAGCACGGCCTTGGCACCCGCCTTGTGGACGTGATCCAGAATGCGGGAGAGTTGGCGGCTGCCCATCATGCCGGCTTCGTCGATGACCACGATCGACTTGCTGTGAAGTTGGCGCTGGCCACTGTCGAGCTGGAAAAGCAGAGAATGCCCTGTCTGGGATTCAATCCCTGCTCCCTCTTGAAGGCCGGCAGCAGCCTTGCCGGCCAGCGCTGTGCCGATCACTTCAAACCCGGCAGCCTGCCAGCTTTCCCGGGCCGCACCCAGCATGTAACTTTTTCCGGTGCCGGCCATGCCCTCGACGATCTTGACTGCCCCTGGCGCCTCACAGACGTGTTTGAGCGCGGCCTTCTGCTCGCTGGTAATAGTTGGCCGTGCCGCGATCGCGTTGGCGGTATCGACCCGATGTTTTTCCTCAGCTTGCCGGGCCTGAGATTTATCGAGTAGGCCTTGCTCGATTTCCAGCATTTCGCGGGTGGTGTAACGAGTCTCGGTCGGCTCGCCACGTATGAGGTGGTATGGCTTATCGGATTCCAGGCGGATGAGGTCAGGATGTTTTTGAAGGTCGCGTAACGCTTTCTGAATCGCGTCGGCGCCGCCCTTGCCCTGCATCTCGACGGCCACGGCGGCGGCCATCTGCTGTGGGGTGAAGGTGGAGGCCTGTTGGGTCAGATTGCTCAGGATCTCGTCGTGGTCGAGTTCTCGGCTTTGGCCATGTTCGCCATCACTTCCCCGTCGCAGCGGGTCAGGACGTTCGGCTCGCTGGTGCTCCACGTCACGAGATACATGACCCGGCAGTAACACTTCACTCCGGTCGGCGACGTGAACCATACCGAGTTCGGACAACCCTCGCAGACGGTTGAGGGCTTGGGGCGGAGGCTCACGTCCAACTTTTCCAGGGTCGGACTGACGTAGTGCGGCAAGCCGCCCGGCGCGGATTTGTTCTGGATCTGCTGCATATCGGTCAGGTCGTTCATGGTCTTGCTCCTTGGCTTCGTTGATGGAAGACACCAGCCCGGAAAGCGGGTCGGCGTCGTACTGCATTTCGTATTTGGGCGCATCGCGCAAGGCCTGGACAGCTTCTTGGTCGAGGCCATGCATGGCCGCGCGGACTTTCCAGTCCTGGAAGAGTTCGGCGCGCGTGGTCGGCTCTTTTCCCTTTCGGGTGGACAGGGCGGCCACCTCGGCGGCCTTGGCTGACTTCAAGCCTTTGGCAGCAAGGACTTCCTCGATCTGTTGGCGGCGGGTTGAGAACTCTTTCTCAACCGCTTCCGGCACACCAGCGATGCGGAAGCTCTTGCCGTCGCGCTCGATCTGGAACCCCATCTTTTGCAGGCTGGCGGACAGCTCGGCGCGGTACACTGCGCCCGCGGCCATTTTCCAGCGGGTGTCGAGGTCCATTGCCGTGCCGTCCGGTTGCATGTTGAGGACGGCAGCGTGGGTATGAATCTGAGGTTCCGCTTCGCGGCTTGTGCCATGCAAAAATAGCGCCGCCGCAATGCCCTCGACCGGGCCGGATTCCGTTCGGCTGCGGCTGACGAACGCGCCGGACTCTTCCAGGAATTGCAAGGCGCGTGCTGCGGCAGCATTCTGTATGGACTCAATAGCCGCGCGGGTTTCAGGGTCGGCCACGGCCCATATGCAGGAGACGGATTTCGGGGCTGAGAATGTCAGGTCCCAGCCGCCTTTGTGTTTCTCGCCCGCGTTTTTCGACAGTGCCTCGCCGGTTTCCGGATGGAAGCCTTGCAGGCTGGCCAGCAGTTGGCCAGGCTTGAGGTCGCCGGTCAGGCCCATTTCCTGGGCGGCTTTGCCTGCCCAGCGCCCTGCGCCGCCCTCGGCGGCGTAGTAGTCTTCTCGCGCCGCCGCGACTTCGCTTTCTTGGTAGGCGGCGTAGCCGCTGGCTTCTCCGCCCGCGCCGATCACTGAAACTGACAGCATTTAGATGCTCTCCTCAAGCTGCGGCGTCGAGGTTTTTTTCAGGCGGAGTCTGCGTTTCTTGGGCGGCTGCGCCTCGGTTACTGGTAACACGTCAGTCGGCGGCATGGGTGCGCCGGCGCCAAGGTCGATGATGGTTGATGCGATTTCCACGGCGTGGGCGATTTCGCTAAGGCCACCGGGCAGCGCTGCAATGCCGACTTGCTGAGCTAACTCGCCGCCGATGCCTTCTGCCGCTTTCACCGCTTCTTCCTTGGCCTGGTCGGCCAGTTGGGCGGCCAGCGGGGTAACCAGCGGGGAGGAAACAGGCAGCATCCTGGTCTCAAACTCCGTGGCTGGCGTTTTTTCTGAGGCTTCGCCGCCATCAAGGAAATCCAGTGGATCAGGCTTGTCGGTCGCCTCCGGGGCCGGGGCTGACTCTTCGCCTTCGCCAGCCTCGTCGCCGTCGATGTCGTCCTGTCTGTCGGGGGCAATGGTTTCCGGTAACGCTTCCGGTAGTGCGGCTGGCGCTTCTGCCGGCTCTTCCTCAGCCCATGAGGGTATGGGCTGGGGTTGCGGTTGGGGTGCTTCCTGCATGGGGACAGAGGGAACGGGCTCGGCAACAGGTGGGCGTGGGTGCCGCGTCCACTCCGCGATCACGCTACCTGGGCGAAGCTGGCGGGGGTCGGTGAATGGGATTAGAACTTCAAGAACATCTCCACCAATGCCCAGCAGCAACACTTTGACGCCTTGCCCGGGCACGGGGCCGAGCTGCAAGAGCTCGGCGGGAAGCATCACCGGTTCACGGACTGGCTTCCATGAGTTTGTCTTGGTACCGCCCGTAGTGAAGAGCCCTGGAGCTCGGCCAGTGCCGCTCGATGTGCTCACGTCCAGGCGCTCGATCTCACGCTCGCCGATGAGTTTTTCACAGATGAAATCGGCGGTCTCGCCGCTGGAGACTCGAGTGACCACGTGAGTCCCGACCATCGAGAGGAGAGCGCTGGCCTGGTGGTCACTGTAGATTTTCTTGAGCTGGCTGATGTCCTGCATTCCGATTACGACCCTGACGCCCTTCGACCGACCGATCTCGCACAGCGGAAAGACGGCCTCGACCTTGCCCATCTGGGGAAACTCATCAAGGAAAAACCACAGGCGGCGTGCAGCGGATTCTTGGATCAGCGGACTATTTATTAGCTGGCTTGCGAGTCCAAGGACGGCGCCATTGAAAGCGTGGGCAAGGGATTCAAACTGACCGTTATGCTGAAGGATTACGGTTTTCACACGCCCCGCCCCGGTTTCGGCGAGCCAGTCGCGGATGCTGAAAATCCCAGGCGTGGGCCACGCTCGCGCCAAGTCAAAAATGACACTGAGGTAGCTCATGAGGTTTCCCAGCACGCCAGCAGTAGTCACGTTTTGCTGACCGTCGCTTAGGGCTTTAAGGGCTTCTGGAAAGTGCGCACGGGCGGCTTCCGCCAACTCCTCAACTGGCCGGATCAGCTTCTTAACCAGGTCCGCGAAGCCCCACTCCTCAGGCTTTTCATACTGGAGCTCAACCAGACTGGCGATCAGAACCTGCCGCGCCGCGTTTGACCAAAAGGGGCTACCGCCCTGGGCTTCGGGGATCATGCGCGCGGCAAACTCTCTTGCTGCCGCCAGCGTGTCCACATCGCGGGCAACAGCCCAAGGGGTCGCACGCCTGTCCCAAGGGGCGAAAATCACGTCGACGACTTCGACTTGCTGGCCGTCGTGTGATCCAGTGCGTGAAGGGAATTCGCGTGTGAAGTCGTTTTTCAGGTCGAAGATCAGCATCCGGTCACCGCGCTCCTTTGCCGCTTGCATGAACGGTAGGATGATTTGCGTTTTGCCGGTGCCGGTTCCGCCGAATACCACAAGATGACGGGTTTCCCGGGATAGGGATATGGCAGGACGCTTGGGATGCAATTTCAGGCCATCCGCATCCTCACCCTCCGCCTTCACCCAGGCATTGAGGGCGGCTTCGCCTTGAAAGCGGCGCCGGCCACGGACATGGCGATCTTGAGTAGCAATGGCGGCATCACCCAGCACCATCCAGAACACCAATCCACCGGCCAACAGGCCGAGGATCTGCGGGGCGATCTCGATGGTTTTGAGGATGGCGGGGTGCTCAGCCTGCATGAAGGCCACGGCCTTTTCGTGTGGCCGATTTCCACCCTGCCGGCCAGGCAGGAGATGATCCATGGCGGGCTCGTACTGGAAGCCCTTACCCTGACTTTGCCACACCAAGCCCCAGGATCCCAGATAGACACCGGCGGCGACCAGCAAGCCAGCCATGCCGCCAAGGAACAAGGGCGCTCCCCACTTATCGGCGCCTTTGGGTTGGTTGCTGATGCGAACCTGGCCGGTCATTGTTGGTCGACCCGTGCCAGGTCGAAGATCACGGACAGGTAACTCATCATGTTGCCCAAGACACCGGCGCTCGTGACGTTACGCTGGCCGTCAGAGAGGGCTTTTAACGCCTCCGGAAAATGGATTCGCGCGGCGTCCGCCAGCTCTTCGATGGGACGGGTCAGTTTTTTCGAGAGATCCACGAAGCCCCACTTCTCAGGTTTCTCATAGTGGAGCTCCATAAGGCTGGCAATCAAAACCTGCCGCGCCGCATTCGACCAAAAGGCGCTTCCGCCTGGCGCCTCCGGGATCATGAGTGCCGCGAACGCACGCGCCTTGTTGAGTCCATTGCTGGCACTCTGCTGCATAGATTGCCCGGTGGTGCCACAGGCGTCGGCAAAGACCAGATGAGGGAAGATCGCCGCGCATGTCAGGAAAGTCCGCTGCTTCATGCGCTTTCCTTCCCGTCCGCCGCGGCCGCGCGGCGTTGGTCGCGCCGGGTTTGAAAACCGTTGGCGAAGGGCCAGGCCTGGCTTGCGCGCAGTGGAGATTGCTCGATCGCGGCGGCCAGCGCCTGCTCCTCGGTTTCCGGTCCACCAAAAAGATCGTGGGTAGAGGTTTCGCCTGCGATGTAGCCGGTGGCGAAATCAAGTGAGGCTTTTCCGTCCAGTTGATGGATCTCGTCAGCCATCTCCAGGGCATATCCAGCAAGCCGGCACAGCCAGACGAATTGCTCGCGCGCTGGTTTGCTGGTGATCCGCTCGACATCCTGCCTGACAATCCTTTCGAGTTCCCACCTGGCGGGACAGGAACGGGGCTGCCAGTTGACCAGGCGCTGGTCCTCGCGGGGGAGTTCGATCAGGACGCGCGCGACGGTCGGAAGGATTTCCAGAAGCAGCTGGCTGTCGTCGCCCTCGTCGCGCGTTGGGAGAGGTGGGATGCTCATTCGGCCACCTCCAGCACATCAAGCTTTCCTTTGATTTCCGCCAGTGCCGCAAGCACTCTGTTTTCAAGGGCTGTCAAGCGGTCGTCGTCTATTTTGGCTTGCAGCCCTGCCCGCACCATGCCGGTACATAGGCCGGTGATGGTGGTTTTCTGCTCGTCTGCTTGCGCCGCAAGTGTCTGGAACTCCGGCGAACTGACGCGTATTGTGATGGATTTTGCTTGCATCTTTCACCTTTAGATTGATTTCACCGCTTACCCTCGCGGTACGGTTCAATTGTGTGCTTCCAGTGCGGGAATGCAAGTAATTCCCTTTGCAATCAATAAGTTGATTTCGTACCTTACGTAAGGTACGAAACTTTTCGAGGCGACAGAAACGGACGGGGAGCGCGAAGTCCGCGCCAGCACTGGCATAGCAAGACACGTCTCAAAAACACAACACCATGAAAAATAATTTCCTGTTGCACCGCTTTTTTGTTGCAAGCGGCGTTTTTTCCCGCACGTGGAAAAGCTGTCAGCGAGCGGCAAGGATGCTGATGTTTGCCGTGCTGGCACGGGTGCACGCAAAAGCACAAGCGCTGGATGGGATGGCACGCGGACGGCTTGCAAGAGCGCTTGCAAAAGACGCTTGCACCGCTTTAATTTGCTGGCGGCGCTTTTCTCACATGACGTGCGGCGCTGGCGATGCGCGCAGATAGTGGCATTTGCAGAGCAAGCGGAAATGCTTGCAATCCGCTTGCGTACCGCATGCGCAGTAGCATCGATGCTTGCAGGACATAGAAGCATGACAAGCGCATGGATTGGCGCGGGCTACTGGCCTGCGGGCAAGCCGTAAGGCTTGCAAAAACACCCGGCTCCGCTGGGAGTCGGGTGTGATAAATCCTTTTGCTTTTGACTTTGCTTTACCCCGAGCCAAGGGCGAGGGGTGGGTTTTGCATTGTGTTCAGCAGCTGCTAGGGCGGTAATGATTTGTTCGACCTATGCTCGGCGGCCGACCTGGCTGCTCCTTGCCGTAACCGCCCATATTGCACATCGGACGTTTTCGACCGATAATTGCTTCATGACAGGAAATGAGTTCATCCGAAAGGTGAAAGCCCTGGGAAAGCAGCGTGGTGTTTCCGTAACGCTGAATTCCTCCCGCGGTAAGGGAAGCCACCAGACGCTCTACTATGGGACGGCCTTTACAGTGGTCCGGAACCCGAAAGACGAACTCAAGACCGGCACGCTGCACGGCATGTGTACGCAGCTTGGAATCAAGGCTTCAGATTTGTGACGAGGTGCAATATGGAACGGTTCGAGTACGCAGTTAAGCTTACCCCCGCTGAGGAAGGTGGATTCGTGGTGACGTGCCGCGATCTTCCGCAGCTTATTACCCAGGGCGAAGACGCGGCGGATGCACTCACGGAAGCCGCCGATGCTATGGACGAAGTTTTCGCCGCCTACATGCAGGGCGGGTTGTCCTTCCCGGCGCCGACCAAAGCCAAGCGCGGCGAGCATCTGGTATCGGCGCCAGCTGAAACGGTCGCCAAGGCGGCGCTGTATGTCGCCATGCACGAGGCGGGCATCACGAAGGTGCAGTTGGCGAAAAAGCTCGGCGTGGACGAGAAGGAAGTTCGTCGCCTTCTCGATCCGCACTACGGCTCGAAACTGCCCCGTATTGCCCAGGCCATCAATGTGCTTGGCCACCGCCTCGTCATTGGGTTGGAAGCTGCGTAGGCTGGAGCTGCGTAGGCTGGAATTTGTTACCGCCCTGCAGAAGCTTCTGACCTCTCCCCGCCCCGGTCGCCTTTCCGGCGACAGCCGGAACAAGCCCGAAGGGCGCCCCCTGCTGAACCCTGCCTTATTGCCGGCGAGCGGGCAACGATCCTGCGTTGTCCACGGACACAGCGCGGCCAACTACAGGATAGATACAGGTATTAACTATAGGGGAGGCTGTATGCCATGCCCGAAAACGCTTGCCTCCCAAGGGTTTGCGGGGCGTCGCTGTTTGTCGCTCAAGAGTTCTTCATCGCACTCCACAAGAGTTGTTCATCGTGGACAAGTCGCTGAAAACGCCATAACCAGTTGAACCGAAACGGTTTTCGCCATAAGAGTTGTTCATCGTGGACAAGTCGCTTGCCCCACAGGGTTATCCACCAATGTGAATCAACAAACGGCCGCTTGGCGGCGGCCTGTTGCGGTGGCTAGAAAAGACTGCCCTGGCCGACAGGGCTGGGCAGGATATGCGGGGGCGAGGGAAGCAGGACCAGACCGGTATCATTCACCTCGACCTGAGCCTGCGGGTAGACCACCTGGACCAGTTTCAAATTCGAAAGCCAGGCCCGTTTGAAATCGAGGACGGCTTGCTTCATGCCGGCCTCGGTGCTGACGCCAGCGCCATAGCCCGAACCGAACTGCAGCATCAGCGCCTCCCAGCGGATCGGCTTGCTGCGGCGCTGGGTGTAGCTCATGCGGTAGGTAAGCCAGGTATAAATGTCCATGGCCATCGGAGCGTGGCGAAGCCCCCTGTAGGCGCGAAGGTCGATGGGAACCGGGTTCTTGATGCACTCCAGGAAAAAATTGTCGGTCAGCCGCACCTTGCTTAGCCAGGCGCCCGCTTCGTGCTTGCCCTGCGGCGTCCATAGCTGTTGCCCGCCGCCAATGGCGTCCAGCTCCCGCATTTCGAGTTCGTCGAGCCGCAAGGATTGCGCGATCAGCACGTTCTCGATGTTGAAGCCGCGTGCCCGGGGTGTGTCGGCCTCGAATTTCGCGGTAATGAGGCTGCAGAAGAGCCGCTTCATCTGCTCGCTCACGCGTGTCGAGCTGCCGCGCTTGCCGCCGCCGGACTGCAGACCCAGCACGTCGCGCAAGAAGTGGCGCAGCGAATCGCCAAGCTCGATGACGGGAGACTGTTTCCGCACCGCCTCGCTGGAAACCCAGCTCATCAAGAGTCTCGGATAAACGCCATACGGGATGCCGCCCTCGTAGCCGGCGACGATTCGTAAGCTGAAATTGCCGTTAATTCGCTTGAAAACGTCCGCCTTCGGGTCCTTGTAAGGCATGGTCGCAAGGACCAAGGCCCGGGCCATGAAGCCCAGCTGCTTCGCGCTCTTAGCGTCTTCGGCCTCGATGGCCAGGTGTGCCTCGATCACTTCCTGCACCCAGGCCGGAACGGGCCGGCTGCTGAAGTCCACCGATTCCGGCTTGTTGCTGCGCCTGAGACGTTTGGAAGTGTCCGGTAGGGCCAGAAATCCATCTGGGCGGTTCTGGACGGCGTGGACGACGCTCATACCGCACCCCCATCCCCAAGCTCAAGAGCTCGCTGTGCACGGAGCTCTTTCACCGACAGGCCGAGGCGTTCGGCCTCAATGCGCTCGGCTTTAGTGGATGCCCCTCTGGTCTTCATGGGGGCGGCTTGACGCGGCCTCGTGATGGCTCGCGACTCCCCTTTCAGCGGGGCCACCAAGTCAAGCAAGTCCTCGACCGAAACCCTTCGTTTGCCCCCGACCTTAAAACCAATGTTGCTGTTGTAAAAACCTTTCTTTGAAATGCCGGCGATCGCGGCCGCCTCATCCATCGTAAAACCGAGGCGAACGCCAAGGGCGGCCTCAAGCCGAGTGCGCATCGCGGCGCGATGCTCTTCAATTTTCTGCATGTCGTGCTCCCGGCGGGGGAGCGGCAGGGCCGCGCCCCGCCATCTAAATCAGGATCGCGCCAGGATTGCCGTGGCGCAGCTTTTAGATGGCGGGGACTGTACGAGGTGGCGGTGAGGCCAGAATGGGCTCAAAGCCCTTCGGTTCTGTCTCGCGATGGGTGCGTGGTGCTGGAATGGCCGGCGAGCCCGTTGTGGTCATGGCATTGGTCTCTATCTGCCAAACGCCAAAGTCTGGGGTGAAGACCAGGACAATGAGTGCCGTGCCGAGCAGGGCGGCGATGATGACCAGCGCGGGAGCCGCGCCGATGGCAGCCAGGATGTGGAAAACAGCGAGCGCCACCCCTGCCACCCTGGTAAGGGTGAGGGATAGATGCCTGATTTTTCCTTGCGTTTCGCCCATGCAGTAATTCTGCCTAGTGCGCCGCATGCCGTCAATGTAAATGCCTTATTTTTATTTTAAATCAATAAGTTCGTACATTACGTAAGATAAGAAACTTTGGCACAGTCTGGCACAATTTTGGCACAGTAGCAGCGGGAAACCGGGGTAAATTGGGGGAAATTCCGGGCAATTTAGGGACAACAAAAAAACCGGCTAAGTGCCGGTTGTTTAAGGGTTTTTCTGGTGTGTTTGTTGGTGCCGGCGAGAGGAGTCGAACCCCCGACCTTCGCATTACGAATGCGCTGCTCTACCAACTGAGCTACGCCGGCGAAAAACAGCGCGCATTATAGCGGAATCGATCAGGCTTGTGCGGCCTGCAGCCCGGCTTTCAGGCGCGCGACCACCTTGTCCTTGCCGATCAGTTCGAGCGTGGCGTCGATCGCCGGCGTCTGCGGTTCGCCGGTGACCAGCACGCGTACCGGCATCGCCAGCTTGGGCATCTTGAGGCCGTGCGCGGCGAGCGTTTCCTTGAACGCGGCGCTGATCGCGCTGCGTTCCCAGTTCAGCGCTTCGAGGCGGGCGGCGAGTTCGCTCAAAGCGGGCAGCACCTCGGGGGTGACGTGCTGCGCCAGCAGTTCGGGCGTGGGATGCAGGGTGCGATAGAACAGCGTGGCGGCGTCGGCCAGTTCCACGATCGTCGCGGCGCGTTCCTTGACCAGCGCGCACACCGCGGCAAGGGCGGGGCCGCCGTCCGGATTGGCGCCGTTGCGCAGCAGGAAAGGGCGCATCAGTTCGGCCAGCCGCGCGTCGTCGGCTGCCTTGATGTACTGCTGGTTGAGCCAGCGCAGCTTCTCGGTGTTGAACTGGGCGGCCGACGGCGTGATGCGGTCGAGGTCGAACCACTGCACGAACTGTTCGCGGCTGAAAATCTCGGCGTCGCCGTGCGACCAGCCGAGCCGCGCGAGGTAGTTGATCACGGCTTCCGGCAGGTAGCCGTCCTCGCAATACTGCATCACCGACACCGCGCCGTGGCGCTTGGAGAGCTTGGTGCCGTCGTCGCCGAGGATCATCGACAGGTGGGCGTATTGCGGCACCGTCGCGCCGAGCGCCCTGAGGATGTTGATCTGGCGCGGCGTGTTGTTGACGTGGTCGTCGCCGCGGATGACGTGGCTGATCCGCATGTCCCAGTCGTCGACCACCACGCAGAAGTTGTAGGTCGGGGTGCCGTCGGCGCGCGCGATGATGAGGTCGTCGAGTTCGGCGTTGGAAAACTCGATGCTGCCCTTGACCAGATCCTTCCAGGCCACCGTGCCTTCGGTGGGGTTCTTGAAGCGCACCACCGGCTGCACCCCCGACGGCGGCACCGGCAGTTCCTTGCCGGGGTCGGGACGCCAGCGCCCGTCGTAGCGCGGCTTTTCACCGCGCGCGCGCTGCGCCTCGCGCATGGCGTCGAGTTCCTCCATGCTGCAATAGCAGTGATAGGCCTGGCCTTTTTCCAGCATCTGCGCGATCACTTCCTTGTAGCGATACATCCGCTCCAGCTGGTAGAACGGGCCTTCGTCGTGCGCAAGATCCAGCCAGGCCATGCCGTCGAGAATCGCCTGCACCGCCTCGGGGGTGGAGCGCTCGATGTCGGTGTCCTCGATGCGCAGGATGAACTGGCCGCCGTGATGGCGCGCGAACGCCCACGAAAACAGCGCGGTGCGCGCGCCGCCGATATGCAGGTAACCAGTGGGCGAGGGGGCGAAACGGGTACGGATCATGGCAAGGCCGGGCGGAAAAAACGCGTTATTTTACCGGATCGCCCTCCGCAAAATTGACCTTTCCCGCCGGGATGTGGTTTAATTCGCGCCGCTTCGGGGCAGTTAGCTCAGCGGTAGAGCATCGCCTTCACACGGCGGGGGTCACAGGTTCAAACCCTGTACTGCCCACCACCCGAACATTTCCCGTCTGGCTGCCAAGCCAGACCGCCCGCTTCCACCAATCGATGCGGGTTTTCCATTGATCTCGCGATCACTGTCCGTCTGCCTCGATTGGTGTTGCCACAAGCGCAACAGGCCGTCGCAGGAAACCACCATGACTACTAAAACATCCGCAGCCAGCCCGGCTTTTGTCGAGCTCGGCCTGGCCGAACCCATTTTGCGTGCGATTCATGACGCCGGCTACACCACGCCCACCCCGATCCAGGCGCAGGCCATCCCGCAGGTGCTGGCGGGCGGCGACCTGCTCGCCGCGGCGCAAACGGGAACGGGGAAAACCGCCGGCTTCACCCTGCCGATCCTGCATCATCTATCGACGCGCGCCGCGCAGGCCGTGAAGCCGGGCCGCCCGCGCTGCCTGATCCTGGTGCCGACGCGCGAACTCGCCGCGCAGGTCGAGGAATCGGTCAAGACCTACGGCAAATACCTGTCGCTCACCTCGATGGTGATGTTCGGCGGCGTCAACATCAACCCGCAGTTCAAGGCGCTGAAATCGCGCGTCGACATCCTGGTGGCGACGCCGGGGCGCCTGCTCGACCACATGGGACAGAAGACGGTGGACCTCTCCGGCGTCGAAATCCTGGTGCTCGACGAAGCCGACCGCATGCTCGACATGGGCTTCATCCGCGACATCAAGAAAGTGCTCGCGGTGCTGCCGCGCCAGCGCCAGAACCTGCTGTTCTCGGCGACCTTCTCCGACGAGATCCGCACCCTTGCCAACGGCCTCTTGCACAACCCGAAGAGCGTCGAAGTGGCGCGCCGCAACACCACGGTCGAAGTGGTCGAACAGTCGATGCACCGGGTGCCGCAGGCGCACAAGCGCGATCTGCTGGCGCACCTGATCAAGCACCACGACTGGCAACAAGTTCTGGTCTTCACCCGCACCAAGCACGGCGCCAACAAGCTCGCCGAGAAGCTCAACAAGGACAACATCAGCGCCGCCGCGATCCACGGCAACAAGAGCCAGTCGGCGCGCACCAAGGCGCTGGCGAGCTTCAAGGACGGCAGCGTGCGCGTGCTGGTTGCAACCGACATCGCCGCGCGTGGCATCGACATCGACCAGTTGCCGCAGGTGGTGAACTTCGAACTGCCCAACGTCCCCGAGGACTACGTGCACCGCATCGGCCGCACCGGCCGCGCCGGCGCCACCGGCTCGGCGCTGTCCTTGGTCGACGACGAGGAAATGGGCTACCTGCGCGACATCGAGAAGCTGATCAAGCGCTCGATCGTGCGGGTCGAAATCGAACCCGGCTTCGTTCCGCCGGCCAAGGCCGACCTGATGTCCGACGAACGCCCGCCGCGCCCGCCGCAAGGGCGCGGCGGCCAGCGCCAGGGGCAGAACTCCAGGCAGCCGCAGCCCGGCGGCCGCAATGCCGGCGGCCGGGCGCCGCAGGGAAAATCCGCGGCCGGCGACGCGAAGCCGGCGGCCAGCCGCGGCGCGGTGCCGAACCCGCCCTCCCAGCCGCGCAAACCGCGCCCGCAGGCTGCCCTGTTCTCGTCCAAACCGGGCTCGCGCGGGCATTGATCAGGCTTGAGAGGCGTGCACCGGGCTGAGACAATCGCCGCCATGGACACCCTCGCCAGCTACGACGAACTCCCCTACGACAGCCTGCCGCTGCCGGAAACCCAGCCGGATTTCCTGGCGGCGGTGGCGCGACTGCACGGTTTCGACGCGCCCGACCCTGGCCGCGCGCGCATCCTCGAACTCGGCTGCGCTTCCGGCGGCAACCTGATTCCGCTGGCATGGCGCTGGCCCGAATCGCGCTGCGTGGGGGTGGAGCTGTCGCGCGTGCAGGCGGAGGCGGGCGTGGCTTTCATCCGCCATCTCGGTTTGTCCAACGTCCGCATCATCCATGGCGATCTGGCCGCGTTGCCGGGCGATCTCGGCGAATTCGATTACATCATCGCGCACGGCGTGTTTTCCTGGGTGCCGCCCGCGGTGCAGCAGGCACTGCTTGAAGTGTGCAGGCGCCATCTGTCGCCGCACGGCATCGCCTACCTCAGCTTCAACGTCGAGGCCGGCTGGACCCCCCTGCTGCCCCTGCGCACCGCGCTGACCGAACGCACTGCGGCCGACCTCCCCGCGCCTGCCCGCTTTGAACAGGCGCTGCGCGTGCTGGACGAACTGGAAGCCGAGTGGAGCGATCCGGTGTTGCTGAAGGAAATCGCCTATCTCAAGTCGGCTGCACCGTCCTACCTGTTCCATGAGTATCTTGCCGAATTCAATGCGCCGATGCGGTTTGCCGAATTCGTGGCGCAGCTCGATACGCACGGGCTGCGCTATGTCGGCGAAGCGGGTCCGCGCCGTGCCGTGGTCGAGCTTGAGGATAGCTGGGGGCTGATTCCCGAAAGCATGGCCGGGCGCTGGCTGGACGCCGAGGCGGCGCTCGACGAGGCATTGGCAACCCGCTTTCGCCGCGCTGTGATCGCGCGCGCCGACGCGCCCTGTGCGCAGCCACCGCAGGCCGGAGCGTTGAGCGGGCTGGCGTTTTATGCCGATGTGCGGAGCGACGAGGAAATCGATCTGAGCGCAGCCGCCGAGCAGCGCTTCGTCAACCCGGCCGGCAACACTTTCCCGGTGTCGCTGCCTGCGATGAAAGCGGCCGTCATGGCCCTGGCGGCCGCCTACCCCGGCGCACTGGATTACGCGGCCTTGTTGTCTGCCGCCCGGCAGGTGTTGGCTGAATTCGGCATCGGCGGGGAGGTAGACGAGTCCGGATTCCGCGAGGCGCTGTTCCAGCTGGTGATCGCGCATGGCGTCATGCCCACGGTGTCGGCCGGGACGGTCGACGCCGCGCTGGAAGGGCGCCCTTGCGCGCATGCACTGGCCCGCTGGCAGGCAAAGTCGCCGGGCTGGATCGTAAGCGGCGCGCGCCACGTGGCGATGGACCTGGACCCGTCGGGGCGGGGGCTGCTCGGCCTGCTGGATGGCAGCCGCACGATCGAAGAGCTGGTGGCCATCATGCAGGCCACGCTGGCCGAGGCCGGGCTGGAGCTGACGCCGGAAACCGTCGGCGAACTGACCCACCGGCAATTGTGGCTGTTTGCCCGTCAGGGCCTGCTCGTGTAAGGGCATTCCCGCCTTGCGTTCGGGCTGAAAATCCGCAGCGTATGCCCGGTCAGCGGCGATGCGCTATGGTTGAAGTGCCGCCAATCCAGGGAGCCGCCCCGATGTCCGCCACACTGCTCGAAGCAATTCAACGGCGCTACGCTTGCCGCCAGTTTGTCGCGGACCGGCCCGTCGCTGCGGGCGAACTGGCTGCGCTGAGGGAGGCAGGCCGCCTGGCGCCGTCGGCCTTTGGCCTGGAGCCCTGGCGTTTCATCACGCTGGAAGACGGGGCGGGACGGGCAGCCGTCGCGCGGGCCTGTTACGACCAGCCTGCCGCAGCCAGCGCTGCGGCATTCATCGTGATCGTGGCGCTGGTGGCGGCGCTCGACCCGGATTCGGATTACGTGCGGGCGCGTTTCGAGGCCGAGGCGCGCGGCCAGGACATGGCGCCGACCGATGCGGCTTACCGTGCCTTCTATCGCGCGGAATCCATCGCGGCCTGGGCGCAAGGCCAGTGCAACTTTGCCGCCGCGCAGCTGCTGTTGCAGGCCTCGCACCTGGGCCTCGGCAGCTGCCCGATCGGCGGATTCGACACGGCGGCGCTGGCTGCCGCCGTGCGGATCCCGCCGGGTGAAACGCCCGCCCTGGTCATTGCCTTGGGGCACTGCGCGCACGCGGCGCCGCAACGGGTGCGCAAGCCTGCGGATGAATCCACAGGCTACGATGCGGACGCCGCAGGTACGCGGCCCGGGTAAACGATCTGCACGGCCATGCGGCCGAGCCGGTTTGGCCGGCTTGCCTCAGCGCGGCGCCGGCCAGCAGTTGTTGTTGACCTGCCAGGTCAGCGAGAGTTGCTCGCTGCTCGGGTACAGCGCGTATTTCAGGCCCATGTAGTCGGAGCCTTTGCGCCAGAACATCGCCAGCAGGCTTTTTTCGCCGCTGGCGATGACGCTGGTGTAGGGAATGACCTTGAGCGGGTTGCCGTAGAGGTTGGCGTAGTTCGAGGCGATGACGACGAAATGGCGGAAGGCCGGTTCGACCTCCTGGTCGAACGCCACCAGCTTGTCGTTGCAGAAGGTGAACAGGAAACGGCGGCCGGCGGGGTTGCTGGGCAGATCGTAGGCAAACAGGCCGTCGCTGCCGGCCGGCAGGGTCTTGTCGAAATTCCAGGTTTTGAGCGCCTGTTCGACCTCGGTGCGGCTCATGCCGTTTTTGAATTCGCCGACTTCCCAGGCGTGGGCGGGCAGCGCGAGCAGGCCGAGCGTTGTCATGCTCACGGCGAGCCCGATCGCGGCTGCCAGCCGGCCGAAGCATAGCGTAGCCTGGCCGTGTCGCTGCGCCCGCGGCATCACTTGCCGCTGACCGCGCCGAAGACCTTTTTCAGCAAGTCGCTGCCGGCCTGCAAGGGGTTGGCGCGAATGGCCTGCTCCTTTTCGCCGATGAGCCGGTACAGGCGGTCGAGCGATTGCTGGGTGACGTACTGCTCGACGTTGGCCTGGCTTTTGTCGACCAGATTGAACTGCGCGGCCATGCCGGCATAGCGGTTGTATTGCTGCGCGAGGCCGGCCTTGTCGGTGGTCGCCTTGACGATGGGCGTGAAGCGTTCGGTCAGCCTGGCCTCGGTTTTCCTGCGGAAGAAGTCGGTGGCCGAGGTCTGGCCGCCGGTCAGGATGCCGCGGGCATCTTCCAGCGTCATTTCCTTCACCGCGTCCACCAGCAGGGTTTTGGCTTCGGGCACGGCGGCCTCGGCGGCGCGGTTCATCGACAGCACCAGTTCGTCGGCCTGCTTGCCCATGCCGACCATGCGCATGGCTTTTTCGGCTTTTTGCAGGCTGGGCGGCAGCGGGATCTTAAGCGCGGCGTTGCCGAAGAAGCCGTCCTTCTGCCCAAGCTGGGCGACGGCGGCGTCGGCGCCGCGGGTCAGGGCCTCCTTCAGTCCGGCATTGATCTCGGTCGTCGACAGGGCGTCGACCCCGCTGCCCGTGGCGGTCTCGCCGGCCGGCTTGGTGATCACGCCCTTCAGCATCTCCTTCCAGTCGACCGCGTGAGCGGGCAGCGCCAGGGTGAGGCCGGCGGCCAGAATCATCCAGTGTTTCCGCATGGTGCGTCTCCTTGCGTGGTTGGGGTCACAGCACCTCTGCAGCATAGTCCGCCAGGCGCGAACGTTCACCCCGCTGCAGCGTGACGTGGCCGTTGTGCGGCCAGCCCTTGAAGTGATCGACCACGTAGGTGAGGCCGGAGCTGCCTTCGGTGAGGTAGGGGGTGTCGATCTGCGCGATGTTGCCCAGGCAGATCACCTTGGTGCCCGGCCCCGCGCGCGTGATCAGCGTCTTCATCTGCTTGGGCGTGAGGTTCTGCGCCTCGTCGATGATCAGGAACTTGCTGAGGAAGGTGCGGCCGCGCATGAAATTCAGCGACTTGACCTTGATGCGGGAGCGGATCAGGTCCTGCGTCGCGGCGCGTCCCCAGTCGCCGGCCTCGTCGTCGCTCTTGTTCAGCACGTCGAGGTTGTCTTCCAGCGCGCCCATCCATGGCGTCATTTTTTCCTCTTCGGTTCCGGGCAGGAAGCCGATGTCCTCGCCTACCGGAACGGTTACGCGGGTCATGATGATTTCGCTGTAGATCTTTTTGTCCAGCACTTGCGCCAGGCCCGCCGCCAGGGTGAGCAGGGTCTTGCCGGTGCCGGCCTGGCCGAGCAGGGTGACGAAATCGATCTCGGGGTCCATCAGCACGTTGAGCGCGAAATTCTGTTCGCGGTTGCGCGCGGTGATGCCCCACACATTGTTCTTGTGGTGGCTAAAGTCGCGCACCGTGACCATCTCCGCCTGCTTGCCCTCGACCTTCAGCACTTTCGCGTAGAGCGGGTTGGGGCCTTCCTGGAAGACGAATTCGTTCGGCAGCAAGCTCGCAACCAGCGGCCCCTTGATGCGATAGTAGGTGTTGCCGTTGGCCTGCCACGACTCCATGCCCTTGCCGTGGCTGTCCCAGAAATCGGCCGGCAGTTCGCGCAGCCCGGCGTACAGCAGATCGGTGTCTTCCAGCACCTTGTCGTTGAAGTAGTCCTCGGCGGGCAGCCCCAGCGCGCGGGCCTTGATGCGCATGTTGATGTCTTTCGACACCAGGATGACCTGACGCTTGGGGTAGTGGCGCGACAGGAACAGCACCACGCCGAGAATCTGGTTGTCGACCTTGCTGGTCGGCAGGCTCAGCGGAATGTCGCCGCTGATCGCCTGGGTCTGCAGGAACAGGCGGCCGGTGGCGGCGCTGTGGCTGTGCGGCGCGAGCGGCACGCCTTCCTCGATGCTGTCGAGCTTGCTGACGATTTCGTCGAGGAAGCGGCTGGCCTGGCGGGCGTTGCGCGAAACCTCGTTCATGCCTTTTTTGTGCTGGTCGAGTTCTTCCAGGGTGGCGATCGGCACATAGATATCGTGTTCTTCGAAGCGGAACAGGCTGGTGGGGTCGTGCATCAGCACGTTGGTGTCCAACACGAACAGCTTGGTTTTGGCGACGGCTTTTCTCGGCATGGTGGGCTTGGCTGGCGTGGGGAAGTTGAGAATGCATTCATCCTACATCAAGCGGATGGCCGCTTGTCGAGTGAAAAATGTAAAGCCGAAAGCTTCGGGCCGGGGCGAATCGGGAGACGGATTTCCCACTAGAATGCCTGGTTTGGAACCAGAGATTCGGATTCCCCATGCGTCGTCGGCTGGCGTTGCTGTGTCTGGTTGGGCTGTGGATGCAACCGCTCCACGCACAAGTTGCCGCGCACATCCTGCTGCAGGATTCGCCGCTGGCGGGGTTTCAGTACCACGCGGGCAAGGCACTGTGGCCGCAGATGCGTGCCGGCGATGCGCTTGCCCTGGTTCGCGAGCCGGACAATCCGCACGATGCCCGGGCGGTGCGGGTGGAATGGCGGGGCCACAAGATCGGCTACGTGCCGCGCCGCGAGAATGCCGACGTGGCGCGCCTGCTCGATCGGGGGCAGGCCTTGAGCGCACGCATCGTGCGGCTGGCCGAGGTGCGCGATCCATGGTCGCGGGTGCGCTTCGAAATTCTGATTCCTCTGCAGGCGGACCGAACACCATGAAGCGACTGATTGTCTCCATAGCCATGACGCTGGCCTGGCTGGCGCAAGCCTCGGCGGCTGCGTTGTCGGTGCCGGCTTTGCCGCTGTCCAGCCTCAGGCTGCCGCCGGGATTCCAGGTTGAGCTGTTTGCCAGCGTACCCAACGCGCGGCAGATGGCGCTCGGAAAAAACACGCTGTTTGCCGGCAGCATGCGCGCGGGCAAGGTCTACGCAATCCCATTGCAGGCGCCGCACGCACCGGTGGTGATTGCCGCCGGTCTCGAGATGCCGGTGGGGGTGGCATTCCGCGATGGCGATCTGTACGTGTCGGCGGTCAACCGCATCCTGCGGCTGCGCAATATCGAAGCGCGCCTGAAAAACCCGCCGCGCCCGGAAACCGTCAGCAGCGCCTATCCGGCCGACGCGCACCACGGCTGGAAGTTCATCGCCTTCGGGCCGGACGGCAAGCTCTATGTGCCGGTCGGCGCGCCATGCAATATTTGCGCGCCCGATCCGGACAAGTACGCCGTCATCACCCGGCTCGATGTGGCCAGCGGCACGATCGAGGTGGTCGCGCGCGGCGTGCGCAACAGCGTGGGCTTCGACTGGCAGCCGCAAAGCGGCGAACTGTGGTTCACCGACAACGGCCGCGACTGGCTGGGCGACGACGCGCCGCCCGACGAGCTCAATCGCCTGAGCCGGCCGGGCCAGCATTTCGGCTACCCGTATTGCCACGGCGGGAGCTTCGCCGATCCCGAATTCGGCCAGGCCCGCCGCTGCGACGAATTCGAGCCGCCGGTGCAGAATCTGGGCGCGCATGTGGCGAGCCTGGGAATGCGCTTTTACCGCGGCAAGCAGTTCCCCGAACGGTATCGGGACGCCGTCTTCATCGCCGAGCACGGCTCGTGGAACCGCAGCCGCAAAAACGGCTATCGCGTCAGCGTGGTGCGCTTGCCGGGCGGCCGCGCGGTGAGCTACGAGCCCTTCGTCAGCGGCTGGCAGCAGGGCGAGTCGGCCTGGGGGCGCCCCGCCGACGTGCTGGTGATGCCCGACGGCAGCCTGCTGGTGTCGGACGACCAGGCCGGAGCGATTTACCGGGTCAGCTATCGCGGTAACCGGTAAAATATCAGTGCTCCGAATTGGAAATTAGCGCCATAAAAATGCCGAAACCGTCCCCATCCTTTGTTGCCGCGCTCGCCGGGTATCCGGCCCGGCTGCGCGCGCCGTCGCGGCAGGAAACGGTTTCGGCATTTTTATTCCGCGAAGGTCTTTTTGGGGCAAAGTCCCCGTCGCGAATGTCCGGTTCGGAGCGCTCATGAAACTGCTCGTTCTCGACACCTCGACCGAATGGTGCTCGGCTGCGCTGTGGCTGGATGGCCGTGTCCAGGCGCGCCGGGTGCTGGCCGAACAGCGGCACAGCAGCCTGTTGCTGCCGATGGTGGCCGAACTGCTGCGCGAATCGGCCATCGGCTTGCGCCAGCTCGACGGCATCGGCTACGGCGCCGGCCCCGGTTCGTTTACCGGCCTGCGCATTGCCTGCGCGGTGACGCAAGGGCTGGCGTTCGGCGCCGACCTGCCGGTGGCCGGCGTCTCGACGCTGCAATCGATCGCCGAACAGGCCGGCGCGGAGCGGGTGCTGACCGTGCTCGACGCGCGCATGGCCGAGGTCTACTGGGCGGCGTATCGGCGCGACGGCGCAGGCTGGCGTGCCGTCAGCGAACCCGCCCTGGCGCTGCCCGAATCGGTGAGCGTGCCGGCCGGCGGCGGCTGGGTCGGCGCCGGCAACGGTTTCGTCGCGCTGGGCGAGGCGTTGCGCCCGCGCCTGGCGGCGCTGGCGCGCATCGACGGCACGCTGATGCCCGACGCCGCGGCGATGGCGCCGCTTGCCGCCCGGGCATTCGAGCGCGGCGAAGGCATGGACGCCGCGCTGGCCGCCCCGATTTACCTGCGCGACAAGGTGGCGCTGACGGTGGACGAGCGCCGCCGGAAAAAAACCGCATGAGCGCCGTATTCGAAATCGCGCATCGCCTGCGGCCGATGACCGAGGCCGACCTGCCGCGCATTCACCGGATCGAACTGGCGAGCTACGAATACCCGTGGAGCCCGGGCAACTTTGCCGACTCGCTCCATGCCGGCTACAGCATGTGGGTGCGCGAAGCCGAGGGCGAGGTGATCGGTTACTACGCAATGATGGCGGCAGCCGGCGAGGCTCACCTGCTCAACCTCACCATCGCGCCGATGTGGCGGCGGCACGGCCTCGGGCGCGATCTGCTCGACCACTGCCTGGCGCGTGCCTGCGATCACCATGCCGACAGCGTCTTCCTGGAGGTGCGCGCCTCCAACAGCGCCGCGATCGGGCTGTATCACGGCAGCGGCTTCGTCGATCTGGCGGTGCGGCGCGGCTACTATCCGGCACGCGACGGCCGCGAGGATGCGCTCATCATGAAAAAGGACTTGTCGTGCTGAGCCGGGACGAGGTGTTCGACGAACTGGGCATCGGCCCGGCGTGGCGGCTGCGCGAGGCGCCTGCCGCACGAGCGGCTGCCGCATCTGTTCAGCCGCACCTGAACTGGGAGGAGCTTGCCGATGCCGTCGCCCACTGCACCGCCTGCAGGCTGCACCTCACCCGCACCCAGGGCGTGCTCGGCGTGGGCGACCGCAACGCCGACTGGCTGGTCATCGGCGAAGCGCCGGGTGCGGACGAAGACCGGCTGGGCGAGCCGTTCGTCGGCCAGGCGGGCAAGCTGCTCGACGCCATGCTGGCAGCCATCTCCCTGAAACGCGGCGACAATGTTTACATCGCCAACCTGCTGAAATCGCGCCCGCCCGGCAACCGCAATCCGGAGCCGGACGAGGTGGCGGCGTGCCGGCCCTATCTGCTGGCGCAGATCGAACTCATCCAGCCGAAACTCATCCTCGCCCTGGGGCGCTTCGCCGCGCAAAATCTGCTCGATACCGACGAGGCGATCGGCCGCCTGCGCGGCCGGGTGCACCGGTTCCAGGGCGTGCCGCTGGTGGTGACCTACCATCCGGCCTACCTGCTGCGCAACCTGGCCGACAAGGCGCGCGCGTGGGAAGACCTGTGCCTGGCGCGGCGGACGATGCGATCCCTCGCCTGACCAACACATCCTGCAACTTCCAGTCTGAGCGTTTATGAAACTCCTGCATTCCGCGCTGCACTTTCGCGTCAATTATTTTTCCGATCTGGGCCGCCACCAGCTGGTGGTGTGGATGCCGGGCGACACGCCGCCGGTCGACGCACAGGTCGACGTCGGGCCGAAGATCGAACACGAGGTTCCCAACGAGGTGTTCCGCAGCGACATCGCGCCGCTGAAGACGGGGCGCTTCTACCCGTCGCAGCTCTTGCACGCCGACGACGCCCCGGCGCCGATGTTCCGCGTGACGAAGCTGAACGAAGCCAGCTTCGTCGCCAATTTCAGCCATCCGCTGCAGGGCCGTATTTTCAGCATCGACAGCGGCAAGAGCGATGTCTCGACCGAGCCGGTCGGCCAGGTCACGCAACTGCTCGAATGGAGCGGCATGGAAACGCAGATGCAGACGCCGACCGACTTCGAGGGGGCGGATGCGTTCAGCCGCGAAGACGAATCCCCCGACACCGAGTTCTACGCGCTCGCCCGCAAGGTCGCCCACGTCGATGCCGTCTGCGCGCGCCGCATCCAGGCGCTGTACCGCACCGTGCTGCCGGAGAACGCGCGGGTGCTCGACCTAATGGCGGGCTGGCGCTCGCACCTGCCGGACACCGTGCAGTCGGCGGTCGGCCTGGGCCTCAACGCCGAGGAGCTCGACGACAACCCGCAGCTCGCCGAGTGCATCGTCAAGGACATCAACGCCGACCCCACGCTGCCGTTTGCCGACGCCAGCTTCGACGCGGTGGTGTGCACGGTGTCGTTCGAATACCTGACGCAGCCGCACAAGCTCGTCGCCGAGGCCAAACGGGTGCTGAAGCCGGGAGGCATGTTCGTGGTAACGCTGTCGCACCGCTATTTCCCGCCCAAGGCGATCAAGCTGTGGACCCAGCTGCACCCGATGGAGCGCATGGCCTGGGTCGGCATGCTGATCAAGCGGGCCGGCTTCAAGAAGGTGGAGACCTACGTCGAGCGCGGCCTCAAGCGGCCGAAGGACGACCGCTATGCCGGCACGCTCGCCGAATCCGACCCGCTGTTCGCCACCTGGGGCGTGGCCTAGACTTACATCACTCAACCATCCCGGGAGACCGACATGTTCAAATGGCGCAACGCATTCCAATGGCTAAGCGTGACTTTCATCGCGTTGGCGCTTTCCGGCTGCGGCTACAACGCCTTGCAGACGACGGACGAGGACATCAAGGCGACCTGGGCCGAGGTGCTGAACCAGTACCAGCGCCGCGCCGACCTGGTGCCGAACCTGGTCAACGTGGTGAAGGGATATGCAGCGCACGAGAAGGACGTGTTCATCAGCGTCACGCAAGCGCGCGCCCGCGTCGGCGCGATTCAGGCGACGCCGGAACTGATCAACGACGAAGCGGCATTCCAGAAATTCATCGCGGCGCAGGGCGAACTCACTGGCGCGATTTCGCGCTTGCTGCTGGTCGCGGAAAACTATCCGCAACTCAAGGCCGATGGCTTGTTCCGCGATTTGCAGGCGCAACTCGAAGGCACCGAGAACCGCATCACCGTCGCGCGCAACCGCTACATCGCCGCGGTGAAACTCTACAACGTCACGGTGCGCTCCTTCCCGTCCAATCTCACCGCGATGCTGTTCGGCTACAAAACCAAGCCGACTTTCACGGTGGAAAACGAAAAGGCCATCGCCGTGCCGCCCAAGGTCGATTTCGGTGCGCCCGCCCCGGCACCGGCCGCGCCTGCAGGCGGCTCTTGATCCCCGGATGAGCCGGTTGGCCCGGACGTTCGCGTCCGGCTTCTTTCTGCTGCTGTGTGCGCTGTCGGCCTGGGCCCAGGTGGCGGTGCCCGAGCTGTCGCGCCGCGTCACCGACCTGACCGGCACCCTCGACGCCGGGCAGGTGGCCGCGCTTGAAGGCAAGCTGGCTGCGTTCGAAGCGCAAAAGGGCAGCCAAATTGCCGTTCTCATCGTCCCCACCACCCAGCCCGAAGACATTGCACAGTTCGGCATCCGCGTGGCCGAGCAATGGAAAATCGGGCGCAAGAAAATCGACGACGGGGTGATCCTGATCGTCGCCAAGGACGACCGCAAGCTGCGGCTTGAAGTCGGTTACGGGCTGGAGGGCGCGATTCCTGACGCCATCGCCAAGCGGGTGATTGCCGAAACCATCACGCCATATTTCAAGGTGGACGACTATTACGGCGGAATCGACGCGGGTGTGCAGCAGCTGATGCGGCTGATCGAGGGCGAGCCGTTGCCAGCGCCCAGCGCATCAGCCGGCGGCGGGGGCGATGGCCTCTTCGTCATCCTCATTGTCGGCGGTATCGTCACCGGCTGGCTGCTTTCCATGCTGATGAGCCGTCCGGCTGCGGGCGGCATCGCCGCGCTCGGCAGCGGAGTGGTGGGGGTGCTGCTGCTGGGCCTGACCCCGGTGCTGCTGTTCATTGCCGTGTTCGTGTTCGTCGGCGTGGCCACGGGATTCCGCCATGGCGGCGGCTGGACGAGTGGGGGCGGCGGATTCGGTGGCAGGGGCGGCGGCTCGTGGGGGGGCGGCGGCGGTGGATTTGGCGGCGGAGGCGCGTCAGGCTCATGGTGAAACTCAAGCGCTCGCTCAGGCATGTGTTCAGGCCGCCGTGGGCGTGGCGGCGCGCATTCCCGCAGGCCACGCTCGATGCGATCGAGGCCGCGATCCGTGCCTCCGAAGCCAGCCACGGCGGCGAGATCCGTTTCGCCATCGAAAACAGCCTCGCCGCCTCTTCGGTGTGGCGCGGCATGAGCGGGCGCGAACGCGCGATCGAGGTGTTTAGCCAGCTGCGCGTGTGGGATACCGAGCACAACAGCGGCGTGCTGGTCTATCTGCTGCTGGCCGACCACGATATCGAAATCGTCGCCGACCGCGGCATTGCCGCGCGGGTGGAGGCCTCCGCATGGGAGGCGGTGGCGCAGGCGATGGAGGCCGCTTTCAGGCAGGGCGAATACAGGCGCGGCGCGCTGGCCGGCATCGAGCAGATCGGCGCGTTGCTGGCGGCGCATTTTCCGTTGTCCGGGGATTCATCCCCTTCCGGGGGCAATCCGGACGAACTGGCGAATCGCCCCGTTATCGTGTGAGCAGACAAGGGGCAGGCGGGAAACAGCGTTACACCTAATGCACGACATCGTGGCGATGCCGTAGCCAGATTGCCGTCATCACGCTGCTGATGAACAGCCCGAATACCCAGACGATGGTGTGGATGTGCCAGTCGGCGCGCACCATCAGGGCATAGGCGCCGGTCAGCACCAGGATGCTGATGTTTTCATTGAAATTCTGCTGGGCGATGGAATGGCCGGCCCCCATCAACAGATGCCCGCGATGTTGCAGCAGGGCATTCATCGGCACCACGAAATAACCCGCCAGCACGCCCGCCAGCAGCAACAGCAGCAGGGCCGGGATCAGGCTTTGCACCCAGATCAGTGCGATCGGCACGAAGCCGAGGATGATGCCGGCGGGCAGGACGCTGATGGCGCGCTGCAGGCGAACGAATTTGCCGGCCAGGATCGAGCCGATGGCGATGCCGAATGCGGAGGCGGCGGTGAGCTGGGTCGCCTGGTCGAGACCATAGTTCAGGTTGAGTGCGGCCCAGGCGATGATGAGCAGGCGCAGCGTCGCGCCGACGCCCCAGAACAGCGTGGTGACGGCGAGCGAAACCTGGCCGAGCGGGTCGCGCCACAGCAGCTTGAAGCTGTGCCAGAAGTCGTGCAGGACATACAGCGGCGACTTGCTGGGGAGCATGTGGTCGATCGGCAGGCGCGGGATGAACAGGTTGATGACGGCGGCGCCCAGATAAAGGCTGGTAATGGCGACGATGGCGAATTTGGGGGCGATGACCATGGCCGAGAGCCCGGCGCGGCTGAGTATGCTTTCCGCGAACTGCGGGTTGATGAGCGCGCCGCCGATGATGGCGCCGAGCACGATGGCGGCGACGGTGGTGCCTTCCATCCAGCTGTTGGCGACGACGAGTTTCTCGGACGGCAGCAGTTCGGTCAGGATGCCGTATTTGGCGGGCGAATACATGGCCGCGCCGATACCGACGATGGCGTAGGCCAGCAAGGGATGCAACCCGGCCAGCATGGTGAGGCAGCCGGCGAATTTGACCGTGTTGGCGATGAGCATGACGCGGCCTTTGGGCAGGGCGTCGGCAAACGGCCCCACCAGCGGCGCCAGCACGATATAGGCAATGACGAAAACCGTTTGCAGCAGCGGCGAATACCACTCCGGCGCAGAAAAGAACAGCAGCAGGCCGATGGCCGCGAACAGCAGGGCGTTGTCGGCCAATGCGGACAGGAACTGCGCCAGCAAGATGGTGTAAAACGCGCGGTTCACGGTGTGGCCAAATCAGGGGCGGCGGCAGGGGGTATGGGACTGGCGCCCGGGCGCTGGCGAAAGGCCAGCGAATACAATGGGTTGGTTGGGAGCAGGTTTCAACACGGACGGGTTTGTGGTTGAATAAATTTCTTTTTCGACCCGGAGGCGAGGATTAATGGCCGACCGCAGACTGCAGGTATTCTACACCGTCGCCAAGCAGCTCAGCTTCACCAAGGCCGCGGATGTCCTTTATATGACCCAGCCCGCGGTGACTTTTCAGGTCAAGCAGCTGGAGGAGCATTTCAATACCCGCCTGTTCGAGCGCAGTCACGGCAAGATTTCCCTGACGCCAGCGGGCGATCTGGTGCTGGGGTATGCCGATCGCATTCTGGCCTTGACCGGCGAGATGGAAGCGCGCGTGGGCGAGTTGACCGGGCAGGTGACGGGCCCCCTGATGATCGGCGCGTCGACCACCATTGCCGAATACCAGCTGCCGCGCATTCTGGGGGAGTTCAAGGAACGTTTTCCGCAGGTGCAGGCGCGTCTGACCGTTGCCAACTCGGAAACCGTGGCGGCCAAGGTGGCGGACCATTCGCTTGATGTCGGCCTGATCGAGGCACCTTCGCACAATCCCAACCTGACCACGCTGGCGTGCTGCGAGGACGAACTGGTGATGATTTGTTCGCCCAATCATGCGCTGGCCTCGCGTTCGAGCGTGAACGCGCCCGACATTGCCGAACAGCCCTACGTGTCGCGCGAGCACGGTTCCGGTACGCGCGAGGTGGTCGACGATTTCTTCAAGAGCAATGGCGTCAATCCCGACGACCTGCACATCGAAATGGAGCTTGGCAGCCGCGAGGCGATCAAGGGTGCGGTCGAGGCCAACCTGGGCGTGGCCATCATGTCGGCTTCCACCGTCACCAAGGAAATCCAGCTCGGCACGCTGGTTGCGGTGCCGTTGAACCCCCGGCTGACGCGTGAGCTGTCGATGGTCTATGCGCAGGAGAAATTCCGCAGCAAGCTGCTCGATGCGTTCATCAGCTTTGTCGAAAACAAGTTTCAGCAGTGCAATGTCGATGTCATTCCGCTGAAACGCACGCTCAAGGGGCGCGGGCGCTGATGCGCGACAGCAAACGCCTGGTGTCGATATTCCGGTCGCTATCGGAAACCCGGCAGCAGGCCTTGCTGGAATATGCCGAGTTTCTGGCGGTCAAGGAGGGGGCCGAGGTTGCCGCAGCGCCGCCGGGCGAACCGCTGCCGATCCCGCGCCCAGAGCAGGAAAACGTGGTGAAGGCGATTCAGCGTTTGATGCAGACCTATCCGATGCTGGAACGCAACCAGATCTTTCACGAGGCCTCCGCGCAGATGACCCGTCACCTGGTGCACGGGGTGGCCGCGGCGGAAGCGATCGACGAACTCGAGCGGATTTTTGCGCGCCAGTATCAGCAGCATCTCGAAATGCTGCAAAAAGACCTGCTGTCGTCCTGACCCCGCGGGCGGCTTAGCCGGGCAATGCGCTCCCGCACTGCCAGCAACTCAGGAAATTGCCGGGATTGCGCTCGCTGCAGTGCGGGCAGGTTTTTTCTTCGCCCGGTGCCGGGCTTGGAAAATCCGCCAACGCCTCGCGCGCATGGCGTTCTTGCGTGTCGTCGTCGACCCACACCTCGGGCTGTGCCTGCATGAACGGCAGCTCGCCCAGCGCACCGGCGGCATTGGCATTGAGGATGTGGTTGGCGATGCCGAGGCTGGACAGCATGTCGGCAGCCAACTGGGCGTCGAGCAGGGTGGGGGCGATGTGAACCCGCTTCATCGACGGGGAAAATGCCTTAGTTCTTGCGGCGGACGCGCACGATGAGGTCGATGCCCTCGGTCACCATGCCGGGCGGCAGCGGCGGCAGGCCGGAAATCCGCACATGCCCGGCATCGATGTCGGACAGCCTGCCGCTGTCGACCTCGTAGAGATGGTGGTGCGGGCGGGTATTGGGGTCGAAGAACACCTTGCTCGGGTCGACGATCACCTCGCGCACCAGACCCTTCTCCAGAAACAGCTTGAGTGTGTTGTAGACCGTGGCCTTGGAGGTTTCGGAATGGCGGGTATTGACGATCGCCATTACCTGATCGGCTGACAGGTGTTCCTGGCGCGAAAACAGCGCATGCGCAATCTCGATCCGCTGGTGGGTCGGATTGATGTCGTGGCTGCGCAGGAGTCCGGCCATGTTGTCGCGCGTGTAATCCATGAGGCAATCATAATCAGCAATCTGGACTTTGTCTAATTTCCGGAATAGGTATGACTGTTATCTGGGAGCGCGTGCCGGGCGCGGCAAAATGCCAAAAACCGGTACAATCGCAGCCAGACTTTTTGGCCAGACTTTTTAAAGCAGAATCCTGTGCTTACGCTCACCCGCCTCGATAGCGCGCAGCCTGATTTCCAGGCGCGCCTTACCCGCCTTCTGCAATTCGACGATGCCGCCGATGCCGCCATCGAGCAGACCGTCGCTGCGATCCTGCACGAAGTGAAAGCGCGGGGCGATGCCGCGGTGCTCGAATATACCGGGCGTTTCGACCGCCTGCCGGCCGCTTCCCTGGCCAGCCTGGAACTGGGTCCGGCACAATTGCAGGCTGCGCTCGCGGCCTTGCCCGCCGATACCCGCCAGGCGCTGGAAGCCGCGGCGGAGCGCGTGCGCCGCTACCACGAGAAGCAGGTCCAGGGTTCGTGGACCTATACCGAGGCCGACGGCACCGTGCTGGGGCAGCAGGTCACCCCGCTCGACCGCGTCGGGCTGTATGTGCCGGGCGGCAAGGCCGCCTATCCCTCGTCGGTGCTGATGAACGCGATCCCGGCCAAGGTGGCAGGGGTCGGTGAACTCATCATGGTGGTGCCGACTCCGGGCGGCGAACAGAATCAGCTGGTGCTGGCCGCCGCCGCGATTGCAGGTGTCGACCGCGTGTTCACCATCGGTGGTGCGCAGGCCGTGGCCGCGCTGGCCTACGGCACCGAGACCGTGCCGCAGGTCGACAAGATCGTCGGTCCCGGCAACGCCTACGTGGCGGCGGCCAAGCGCCGCGTGTTCGGCACCGTGGGCATCGACATGATCGCCGGCCCGTCCGAGATTCTGGTGATCGCCGACGGCGATACGCCGCCGGAATGGGTGGCGATGGACCTGTTCTCGCAGGCCGAGCACGACGAAATGGCGCAGGCTATCCTGTTGTCGCCCGATGCGGCCTATCTCGACGCGGTGGCGGCGGCGATCGACAAACTGCTCGAAGAGATGCCGCGCAGCGAAGTGATCCGCACCTCGCTCACCAACCGCGGCGCGCTGATCAAAACGCGCGACCTCGACGACGCCGTGGCGATCTCGAACACCATCGCACCGGAGCATCTGGAGTTGTCGGTGGCCGACCCCGACGCGCTGCTGCCCAAACTGCGCCACGCCGGCGCGATCTTCATGGGCAGGAACACCTGTGAGGCGCTGGGCGACTACTGCGCCGGGCCGAACCACGTGCTGCCGACCTCGCGCACCGCACGCTTCTCGTCGCCGCTGGGGGTGTACGACTTCCAGAAACGCAGCAGCCTGATCCACGTGTCCGAGGCCGGCGCGCAGACGCTGGGGCGGATCGCCGCCACCCTGGCCTACGGCGAAGGCCTGCAGGCGCACGCGCGTTCGGCCGAATATCGCCTGATCCATAAATGAGCCGCGCCGGATGAGCCGATTCTGGAGCGCCGTGGTGCACGGCCTGACGCCCTATGTGCCGGGCGAGCAGCCGAAGCTGGCCAACCTGGTCAAGCTCAACACCAACGAGAATCCCTACGGCCCGAGCCCCAGGGTGCTGGATGCGGTGCGCGCAGAAGCCGCCGACACATTGCGCCTGTATCCCGACCCCAACTCGGACCGGCTGCGCGCCGGCATCGCCGCCTATCACGGCGTGACGGCCGAGCAGGTGTTCGTCGGCAACGGTTCCGACGAGGTGCTGGCGCATGCCTTCGTGGCGCTGCTGAAGCACGACCAGCCGATCCTGTTTCCGGACATCAGCTACAGCTTCTACCCGGTGTATTGCGGGCTGTACGAGATTGCGTATCGGCAGATTCCGCTGACCGAATCGTTCGAGATCCGGGTCGACGATTACCTCGTGCCCAACGGCGGGGTGATTTTCCCCAACCCCAATGCCCCTACCGGGCGGCTGCTGGCGCTGGGCGAGGTCGAGCGCCTGCTGGCCGGCAACCCGGATTCGGTGGTGGTGATCGACGAGGCCTATATCGATTTCGGTGGCGAATCGGCGGTGGGCTTGGTGGCGCGCTACCCGCAACTGCTGGTCGTTCGCACCCTGTCGAAGTCGCATGCGCTGGCCGGCCTGCGCGTCGGCTACGCCATCG
>VFQO010000415.1_pt1 | contig 46931 bp, 40 predicted proteins | sample 3512331 | NCBI WGS metagenome assembly VFQO01 (sample SAMN10412371, study PRJNA504923) | tailings metagenome | isolation source: Replicate 3 from Balatoc abandoned mine | place: Philippines: Itogon, Benguet | collected 2017-08-28 | reverse complement strand
CCGCGAGCTCCCTGGCCAACCTGGCCAACCCGGCAACACGCATACCTGTCCGCTCCACAAACAACCCGCTGTCTGATCGCGACTTCATCGCCGCGACCATCAGCTATTCCTTCTGATCCGGCAGGGAGACCGACATGAACATGCACATGCACACTCGACACCTGCTGGGCGCCATGGCCTTGGTACTGGCAGTACCGTCAGCAATAGCCGCCGATGCCTCGCAGCTCGGCAAGAGTCTCACCCCCATGGGCGCCGAAAAGGCCGGCAATGCCGCCGGTACCATCCCGGCATGGACAGGGGGGCTGACCAGCCCGGGCGCCGGCTTCAAGGCAGGCGGTCACTATCCGGATCCCTATGCCGGCGACAAGCCGCTGCTAACCATCACGGGAGCCAACGCGGATCAGTACAAGGCCAACCTCAGTGCCGGCCAGCTGGCCATGCTGAAGAAGTATCCGACCTGGAAGCTCAACATCTACCCGACCCGTCGCAGTGCCTCGTTCCCCAAGGCGCACTATGACGAAACCCTCGAGAACGCGACCAAGGCCAAGCTGGCGGCGGGTGGGAACGGCATCGTGGGCGCGGATGGCGGCATCCCGTTCCCTGTCCCTGACAATGGTCTTGAAGTCATCTGGAACCACCTGACACGCTATCGCGGTGACACCTACGCGACCAAATGGAGTCAGGCCGCGGTGACCCGCGATGGCAGCTACACGCCCGTGCGTTTCGAATACGAGTACGACTTCCACTACGGCAACCTGAGCAAGCCGAAGAAGGACCGCGAACCCAACAAGATCTTCAACTTCCTGCAGGAGGTCACTGCGCCGGCGCGTCTGGCAGGCCAGATCCTGCTGGTTCACGAGTACGCGGATCAGGTCAAGGATCCCCGTCAGGCATGGACCTACAACCCGGGGCAGCGCCGCGTTCGTCTGGCTCCCAACGTGGCCTATGACAACCCGGGCACGGCAGCCGACGGCCTGCGCACCAATGACGACTTCCTGATGTTCAACGGCGCCACTGATCGCTACACCTGGAAGCTGCTGGGCAAGAAGGAGATGTACATTCCCTACAATTCCTACCGCATCAGCGGCAACAGCGTGAAGATGTCGGATGTGCTGAAGCCGGGTCACATCAATCCGGACACGGCACGCTACGAGCTGCACCGGGTCTGGGTGGTTGAGGCGACGCTGAAGCCTGGCACCTCGCACGTGTACACCAAGCGCACGTTCTACGTTGACGAGGATTCGTGGATGGTGGTGCTGACCGACAAGTACGATGCCCGCGGCCAGCTCTGGCGCACCTCCGAGCAACACAACATCAACTACGCCGACCTGCCCATGCAGGCGCCCAGTATCGAGGTGCACTACGACCTGCAATCCGGACGTTATCTCGCCATGGGGCTGCGCAATGACGAGAAAACCGTCTATACACCCATCACCCGAAGCAATGCGGATTTCTCGCCCAACGGTCTGCGTCGAGCCGGAACACGTTGAGGTAGTTGGAATGACAGCTCGGGCATGACGGAGATTGTGTTCATCGACAAGTGTTTTATTTTGTAAATCGACGTTACACAAAACAACAATAAAGGTGAAACGTGATGCCCGAGTCGCAACCGCCCATCCGCTGGCGTGTGATGCCTGCTTCACTGGCTACTGCACTTGCAGCAGCCTGTCTCCTGCCTGACACCTCATCGGCGGCGACCTTCGAGTTCGCCGACGGTGAAGGCAGCCTGACCTTCGACAGCACGTTCTCGATGGGCCTTTTGGCCAGGACCCAGCGCAGCGATCGCCGCCTTGTCGGCATCGCCAACGGAAGCACCTTGCGCAGCGTCAACGAGGACGACGGCCGCGGTCAGCTCTGGCGTGTCGGTGAGCAGCACACCCTGCAGTTCTACGACCTGCCGGGCATCGGCCCTGGCATCGAGGTGCATCATGACCTGCAGTCCGGACGCTATCTGGCCATGGGCATCACCAACGAGGAGTCCAAGGTCTATCAGCGCGTCAAGCGGTCGGCAGCTGACTTCTCGCCATCCGGTCTGCGCGGCGCAGGCACGCGCTGATCTGGCCGCCCGAGGATAAATGATCATGTCTAAGGCTGTTCCGGCGCTTTTCCTGGCATTCGTGGCGGCCGTTCTCGCCTATGCCTTCGCGCACCGGCAGGGTCCCCCCCTGCCGGCCACCGAGGTTCGCATCGACACCACCATGGTGATGTCCGCCAGTCCGGCGGGCACCGCGCGGGTCGCGGTGGGTGAGCGCGGGCGCATATTCCGGCAGGAAGACCCGGGTGCGACCTGGAAGGTGATGAAGTCGCCTACCGAATCCACTCTGACACGAGTCCGCTTTCTGGACGAGCGTCTCGGGCTGGCGGTGGGACATGATCAGGTCATCCTGCGTACCGAGGACGGTGGCAAGACCTGGAAGCAGGTGTTCAGTGATGCGGCGGCGGAGACTCCGATTCTGGATGTCATCGTGCTGGATGCGCAGCGGGCGATTGCCATCGGCGCCTACGGACTGTACCTCGAGAGTGCGGATGGCGGCCTCAGCTGGACCTCCCGCTTCATTCTCCCGGAAGGCGAGGACCGGCATCTCAACGGCATTGCCACACTCGCCGACGGGACCCTGCTGATCGCGGGCGAGGCGGGCACGATTCTTCGTTCCACGGATGCCGGCCTGACCTGGGGCAAGGTGGCGTCCCCCTACGAGGGCTCCTATTTCGGCATCCAGCCGGTCAGTGCCAGCGAGGTCGTTGTCTACGGCATGCGTGGCAAGCTGATGCGCAGCGAGGATGCCGGCCAGACCTTCACCGAGATCAGCCACGCGGTCCCGACGTCGCTGTTCGGTTCGTCCCTGGCCTCTGACGGACGCCTGCTCGTGGTCGGACAGAGCGGCGAGCTGCTGTCCAGTGTCGACAGCGGGCGCTCGTTCACCCGCTACAAGATCAATGGCAGTCCGATGCTCTCGGCCGTGCTGGAAGGTGCCGGGCCGGGGCGCATTCACGCCTTTGGTGAAAAAGGCCTGCACGCGGCGCGGCTGAACTGACCAGGAAGCGATGACATGAAAATGCAGGCGTTTGTCCAGTCGCTGTCCGATCTGCTGTTCGGGCGGCGCAAGTTTTTCCTGGCGCTGTTCGCGCTCATCACGGTGCTGCTCGGTCTGTCCGCCTCCCAGCTTCGGGTGGATGCCGGCTTCGCCAAGATGATTCCGTTGCAGCACCCCTACATGCAGACGTTCACCGAGTACCAGAAGACCTTCGGTGGTGCCAACCGGGTGCTGATCGCCTTGCGCAGCAAGGATGGCCGGGACATCTACAACCCGGACTTCTTCAAGGCGCTCAAGGGCGTCACCGATGAGGTCTTCTTCCTGCCGGGCATCGACCGTCCGACCGTGACTTCCCTGTTCACGCCGAACGTCCGCTTCATCGAGGTGGTCGAGGAGGGCTTCTCCGGCGGCAACGTGATTCCGGCCACGGTGGTCGGCAAGCTCGCGGAAAATGCGCTGACGGCCGAGGACCTCGACCTGGTGCGCGGCAACGTGCTCAAGTCCGGTCATGTCGGACGCCTGGTGTCGAACGACTTCAAGGGCGCCATCGTCAGCGCCGAACTGCTGGAGATCGACCCCAACACGGGCGAGAAGCTGGATTACCAGGCGGTGGCCGGCAAGCTCGAGGACATCCGCGGCAAGTACGCCTCGCAGGGCATTGATGTCCACATCATCGGCTTTGCCAAGGCGGTGGGCGACATCGCCGATGGCGCCGCCGGCGTGCTGGTGTTCTTCGTGGTGGCCTTCTTCATCACGGCACTGCTGCTGCTGTGGTACTCGGGCTCGGCCAAGCTCACCGGTCTGGCGCTGATCTGCGCTTTCGTGCCGGTGGTGTGGCTGCTGGGCCTGCTGCCGCTGATCGGTTTCGGCATCGATCCCCTGTCCATCCTGGTGCCCTTCCTGATCTTCTCGATCGGTGTCAGTCACGCCGTGCAGATGACCAACGCGTGGAAGCTGGAAGTGGTGGCCGGAGCCGATGGCTTCACGGCAGCGAAGACCTCGTTCGCCAAGCTCTTCGTGCCCGGCGCCATGGCGCTGCTGGCCAATGCCGTCGGCTTCATGGTCATGGTCTACATCGCCATCGACATCGTGCGTGAACTGGCGATCACCGCCAGTCTCGGCGTGGCCGTGATGATCGTGACCAACAAGATGCTGCTGACCATCCTGCTGTCCTATCTGACGCCAAGCGCTGCCGAAACGGAAAAGCTGCGCAGCAAGGGTGGCGAGGAACGGGGCGAGTGGCTGTGGAAACGCATCCAGATCTTTGCCCGACCCAAGGCCGCCATCGTGGTTCTGGCAGTCACCTCCGTGCTGCTGGCCGGTGCCGCCATCAAGTCGCGTGATCTCAAGACCGGTGACCTGGGCAAGGGCATTCCCGAGCTGCGCGATGACTCGCGCTACAACCAGGACATCGAGGCCATCGTCAGCAGCTTCACCATCGGTGTCGACGTGCTGTCGGTCATCGCGCGGGGCAAGGACATTGACGGTGCCTGCACCGACTTTGCGGTGATGGATGCGATTGATCGCTTCGAGAGCCACATGAAGAACGTGCATGGCGTTCAGGGCACGATTTCACTGGCCGGTCTGTCCAAGGTCGTCAATGCCGGCTGGAACGAGGGCAACCCGCGCTGGCGCGTGCATTCGCGAAACCGTGACGTGCTGGCCCAGGCCGTGACGCCCATCGACACCGGCACCGGCCTGCTCAACACCGACTGCAGTGCCATGCAGGTGCTGATCTTCACCAAGGATCACCAGGGTGAGTCACTGACGCATATCATCAAGGAGGTCAAGGACTACATCGCCGCGCACCCGCAGAAAAACGTCGAGTTCCTGCTCGCCAGCGGCAATGTTGGCGTGATGGCGGCCACCAACGAAGCGGTGGATGCCGCCGAGGTCACCATGCTGCTGCTGCTGTTCGCGGCGATCAGCCTGTTGTGCTATGCCGAGTTCCGCTCGGTGGCGGCCGTGCTCTGCATCGTGGTTCCGCTGGCGATTGTTGCCGTGCTCTGCAACGCGCTGATGGCGACGCTGGGCATCGGTCTTAAGGTCGCGACGCTGCCCGTGGTAGCTCTGGGGGTGGGGGTGGGGGTCGACTACGGCATCTACCTGTTCGAGCGCATGAAGCACGCCATGGCCGAGGGCATGCCGCTTGCCGACGCTTTCCACAAGGCGCTGCAGCAGCGCGGGACGGCAGCGATCTTCACTGCCATCACCATGAGCATCTCGGTGGGGACCTGGGCCTTCTCGGCACTCAAGTTCCAGGCGGACATGGGCATCCTGCTGGCTTTCCTGTTCATGGTGAACATGCTGGGAGCCATCTTCGTGTTGCCGGCGCTGGCGGCCTTCCTGGTGGGTGACAAGAAGCCGCGCTGATCATTCAGCGGGCAAGGCCTCATCCCCTTTCCGTGTCGGCGCTTGAGATGCGCCGCCCCGAAAAGGGGATGGGGCCTTTCATTTGAAGCCAGCGCCGCATTCCGCCAGCAGCAGCCTCGCCGACGACATTGCGGTAGCTTGTGCCGGAGCTTGCCCGGAATTCAGAGCCCCGGCAACGAATACCCGGCCAGCTGCTCGCGCAGCTTGACCTTCTGCATCTTGCCGGTGGCGCCAAGCGGGATGGCATCGACAAAGACCGCGTCATCCGGGATCTGCCACTTGCTCAGCTTGCCCTGGTAGAAGGCCAGCAGCTCTTCCTTGCTGACGTCGGTACCCGGTTTCTTCACCACCACCACGATGGGGCGCTCGTCCCATTTCGGGTGCTTCATGCCGATGCAGGCGGCCATGGCCACGGCCGGATGCGCCATGGCGATGTTCTCGACATCGATGGAGCTGATCCATTCCCCTCCCGACTTGATGACATCCTTGCTGCGGTCGGTGATGTGCAGATAGCCCTCGGAATTGATCGTGGCCACGTCGCCGGTGGGGAACCAGCCGTTGACCAGCGGATCGCCGCCTTCGCCCTTGAAGTAGCTGCTGACGATCCACGGCCCTCTGACCAGCAGCTCGCCCTGGGCGACGCCATCGTGGGGCAGGGCATTGCCTGACTCGTCGACGATCTTCAGGTCGACGCCAAACACCGGTCTGCCCTGGGTGCAGAGAATCTTCAGCTGTTCCTCGGGCGACAGACTCAGGTGCTTCTTCTTCAGTGTGCACAGCGTGCCCAGCGGCGACATCTCGGTCATGCCCCAGGCATGCAGCACGGTCACGCCATAGTCGTCCTTGAAGGCACGGATCATCGCGGGCGGGCAGGCCGAACCTCCGATGATGGTGCGTTCCAGCGTGCTGAAACGCAGCTGGTGCTGCTGCAGGTGGCCGAGCAGCATCTGCCAGACCGTGGGTACGCCGGCGGCCAGGGTCACACCCTCGGCCTCGATCAGCTCGTAGACCGACTTGCCGTCCAGTGCCGGTCCCGGAAACACCAGCTTGCAGCCGCCGGCGGCCCCGATGTACGGGATGCCCCAGGCGTTGACGTGGAACATGGGAACCACCGGCAGCACGGCATCGCGGGCCGACAGGCCCATGACGTCGGGCATGGCGGCGCCATAGGCGTGCAGCACGGTGGAGCGGTGGCTGTAGAGCACTCCCTTCGGATTGCCGGTGGTGCCGCTGGTGTAGCACAGGCAGGCGGCAGCTCCTTCATCCAGCGCCGGCCACGTGTACCAGTCCGGTTCGCCGGCGATCCAGGCCTCGTAGGCGAGCAGATTGGGGATGCCGCTGTCGGCAGGAAGTGCGCTGCCGTCACAGAGGGCGATCCAGCGCTTCACGCCCGGGCAGTGCGCATGAATGGCCTTGATGATGGGCAGGAAGGTGAGGTCGAAGCAGAGTGCCTCGTCTTCGGCGTGATTGATGATCCACGCCACCTGTTCCGGGTGCAGGCGCGGATTGATGGTATGCAGCACGCGGCCGCTGCCGGACACGCCATAGTAGAGCTCGAAATGGCGATAGCCGTTCCAGGCCAGCGTGCCCACCCGGTTGCCCTCGGGAATGTCGAGACGATCGAGCGCATGAGCGACCTGACGCGCGCGCTTCGCGGCATCGGCGTAGGTGTAGCGGTGGATGTCACCCTCGACGCGGCGACTGACGATCTCGCCATCGCCGTGGAAGCGCTCGGCGAAGTCAATGAGGTCGGCGATGAGGAGGGGGCGGTTCTGCATTTGACCCAGCATGACAGGCTCCGTGGCAGGCATCGGTTCCGGGAGATGACCGATGTTTCTTGAGTACGGACCGAGTATGGCAATGCCGGACGGGTGTGACCAGTGGGTCTGTAGCTGCACTTTGTGCGGATTTTGCCGAGATCGCTCTTTGTCGTGACAGGCTCAAATGAAAGAGCCCGGCGGGTGCCGGGCTCCTGTTGCCTCAGGTCAGATCAGGTGATCAGAACTTGAGGGTGTACTGCACGCCATAGATGCTGGCGGAGTTCTGGAAGGTGGCGGCGTAGGCAGGACGACCAGGCGCTGCCGGACGATTCACGTCAGCACGCTCTTCATCAATGTACATGTAGGAAACATCCACCACCTGGTTCGGTGTCAGTGCATAACCTGCACCGACGCTAGCCACACGGCGGTCACCACTGGGCAGACGAACGCCACGATCGGCCGGAGCCACCGGGGTGTTGTCATAGGCAAGGCCGGCACGAACGGTCAGCTTGTCATCCAGTGCGTGGCTCACGCCCACGGCGTAGGCCATGGAGTCTTTCCAGTTGAACTCTTCGGATTGCGAGCCCAGAGGTGAGTTATTGTCAACATCCAGGCTCTTGAATCGACTCCAGCGTGTCCAGCTGCTTGTGGCATGAAGTTTGGTCTTTTTGGAAATGGCATGAGTTATGCCAAGTTCGACGCTTTCCGGGGTGGAGATACCGGTACTGGCATCAAATGTTCCAGCAGCCGCACCGAAAGCAGCGCCAAGTCGAATTTCACCATCATCAATTTTGTATTTTACCTTGGAGCGGTAAACAAGACCGACTTGCGTATTTTCGGTGACATCAGAATGCAAAGCGATATTGAAGCCATAACCCATGTCGTCCCCTTCAATTTGGACACGACCCGTATTTCCGGGTGCACCAATAACATCAAGAGGATTGCTGCTCAGATATGCTTCAAGTTTGTTAATGGTTACACCAACGCCAACCGACAGTTTGTCATGCAGTTTGTAACTCACCGTAGGTTGTAAGGTGGTGACCTTCACATCACTCTTGTTGCCCAGGTAGCGACCGGCAAAGCCGTCATCGTGATTGGTCTTGAGGCCGAAGCTTCCGTAAGCACCGATGCCATAGGCCCAGCCACCTTGGTCACCCGAGGTGAAAAAGCCGGAGGGAATGAAGGCGGGAGGAACAATATCCCCCTTGCTGTTACCGGCAATGCCACCCTGCTGATTCTTGATCTTCGTGTCCGCATCAATGAACGACACGTTGCTGGTGATCTGCGCCTGCTTCAGCTTGTGCATGGCGGCGGGGTTGTTGTAGACCACGGAGGCATCGACAGCGTCGGAGGCACGTCCGGCATTGGCGGTGCCATTGGCGGAAACGCTCTGCTCGCTCAGCGCGAAGCCGGCGGCGGAGGCCTGGGCGGCGAACCCGGCGGCCAGAATGGCCACGGTCAGTTGATTCAGCTTCATAATCGTTACCCTCAATGCATCCATAGCTGGAAATTAGTGCAAGATTAGGTAGCCCGATTCTTCTTCTCTACAGCGCTTTACGCACACTTTTGTTGCATTCGTGTGTCTTAAGCACCAGCTTCGGGCTTCCTGCCCAAGTATTTAGATATCCAGAAGAAAAGTGCAAGTGCTGGAATCACGCAAATGGTGGAAAAAATGAAAAAGCCGTTGTAGCCCATGCCAGTGACCATGAATCCGGAAAAACCACCGATGAGTTTGCCGGGCAGGGTGACCAGCGAGCTGAACAGGGCATATTGCGTGGCGGTATAGGCCTGATTCACCAGCGATGACAGCCAGGCCACGGCAGCGGCACCGAGAAAGCCGCCGGACAGGTTTTCACCGCCAATGACCGCAACAAAGACGCCGAGATCGCCGGGAAAATAGGACAGCAGAAGATACAGCAGGTTGCTGACGGCACCGATGATCATGCCGATCAGCAGCGTGGTGTGTATGCCCAGGCGCACGGCGCAGGCACCGCCAATGAAGGCGCCGGCGATGCCGACCCAGACCCCGAACAGCTTTGAGACGCCGGCGATCTCGGTCTTGCTGAAGCCGCTGTCCAGATAAAAGGGCAGTGCCATCACGCCCAGCATCTGGTCCGAGATCTTGAACAGCCCGATGAACACCAGAATGCCCAGCCCCAGCCAGCCGGCGTAGCGCTGGAAGAAATCGTGAAACGGGGCCACCACGCTGTCGCGCACGGCGCGCAACCAGGGCTGTGCGGGCAGGGCCTCTGGCGCCGGCGGTTCGCTGGCCCACAGTGTCGACAGCATGATCAGTCCGACCAGCGCGGCCATGCCCTGGTAGATCAGCGGCCAGTCGACGTGGTCGGCGAGCACGAGGGCCAGTGCACCGGAAACGAGCAGCGCCAGGCGATAGCCCAGCGTATAGGTGGCGGCCAGCGCGCCCTGCATCTCCGGCGGCGCGATCTCGATGCGGTAGGCATCCACCACCACGTCCTGGGTGGCGCCGGCAAAGCCGGCCAGAACGACCAGGGCAACGAACAGCGGCAGGGCGGTGGCGCTGGCGGGCGTGACGACACTCATGCCGAGCAGGGCTGCCGCAAGCAGGATCTGCGCCAGTAGCAGCCAGCTGCGTCGCCGCCCCAGACGCTGCAGCAGAGGCAGACGTGCGCGATCCACCAGCGGTGCCCAGAGAAACTTGAAGGCGTAGGCGAGGCCGGCGAGGCTGATCAGGCCAATGTCTTCGAGCGAGATGCCGCTGTCCTTGAGCCACACCGACAAGGTGCCGCCGACCAGCAGGAAGGGCAGGCCGGAGGCGAAACCGAACAGCAGCAGGGTGAAGGCGGCGGGCCGGGCAAAGGCGGCGCGCAAGGTAATGGCGGGCGTGTCGGTCATGACGGGGTCTCGATTCAGGCTGCGCCTACTGTAACGACAGAGCATGTGCCCGTGGACACGAGCCTCTGAAATGACTGGAAAAATTTTGCCGGTCTGCCCTTGAACGCCGGACTTCCATCCCCATCACAAAGACAAGCCGGCAATCCAGGCTGGCAACCGATTGTGCGGTACCCGTGTCGGGGCCGCAGATTCACAGCAACCATGAGGAGGTTCCGATGAAAATTCGTCCCTTGCACGACCGTGTCGTGATCCGTCGCGTTGAAGAAGAAACCAAGACCGCTGGCGGCATCCTGCTCCCGGGCTCGGCGGCCGAGAAGCCGTCCCAGGGCGAAGTCGTGGCTGTCGGCAACGGCATCATCAAGGACAACGGCGATGTCCGTCCGCTCGACGTCAAGGTCGGCGACAAGGTCCTGTTCGGCCAGTACAGCGGCAGCACCGTCAAGGTCGACGGCGAAGAGCTGCTGATCATGAAGGAATCCGAAATCTTCGCGGTGCTGGGCTGAGCCCGGTCCGCAGTCGTGAGCGTCGGTGACGCTCATCACGTTGAACCCTGACAAGAGGAATAGCAAAAATGGCAGCAAAAGACGTCAAGTTCGGTGACTCCGCCCGCGCCCGCATGATCGCCGGCGTCAACATCCTGGCCGATGCGGTCAAGGTGACCCTGGGCCCCAAGGGCCGCAATGTCGTGATCGACAAGTCCTTCGGTGCCCCGCACATCACCAAGGACGGCGTGTCCGTGGCCAAGGAGATCGAGCTCAAGGACAAGTTCGAGAACATGGGCGCCCAGCTGGTCAAGGAAGTCGCTTCCAAGACCGCCGACATTGCCGGTGACGGCACCACCACCGCCACCGTGCTGGCCCAGTCCATCCTCAACGAAGGCCTGAAGTCGGTCGCCGCCGGCATGAACCCTATGGACCTCAAGCGCGGCATCGACAAGGCCGTGCGCGCCGCCGTCGCCGAGATCAAGGCCATCTCCCAGCCCTGCTCGGACACCAAGGCCATCGCCCAGGTCGGTTCGATCTCGGCCAACTCCGACACCACCATCGGTGACCTGATCGCCCAAGCCATGGAGAAGGTCGGCAAGGAAGGCGTGATCACCGTCGAGGAAGGCTCGGGCTTCGAGGACACCCTCGATGTCGTGGAAGGCATGCAGTTCGATCGCGGCTACATCAGCCCGTACTTCGCGAACAAGCAGGACACCATGACCGCCGAGCTGGACAACCCGTTCATCCTGCTGGTCGACAAGAAGATCTCCAACATCCGTGAGCTGATCCCGGTGCTGGAAGGTGTCGCCAAGTCCGGCAAGCCGCTGCTGCTGATCGCCGAGGACGTCGAGGGCGAAGCCCTGGCCACCCTCGTGGTCAACTCCATGCGTGGCATCGTCAAGGTCTGCGCCGTCAAGGCTCCGGGCTTCGGTGACCGCCGCAAGGCCATGCTGCAGGATATCGCCATCCTGACCGGCGCCACCGTGATCTCCGAGGAAGTCGGCCTGAGCCTGGAGAATGCCAGCCTCAACGACCTCGGCCACGCCAAAAAGGTGGTGGTTGCCAAGGAAAACACCACCGTCATCGACGGTTCCGGCCAGGCCGCCGAGATCGAGGCGCGCGTCAAGCAGATCCGTACCCAGATCGAGGAAGCCACCTCGGATTACGATCGCGAGAAGCTGCAGGAGCGCGTTGCCAAGCTCGCCGGCGGTGTCGCCGTGATCAAGGTCGGCGCCGCCACCGAGATCGAGATGAAGGAAAAGAAGGACCGCGTGGATGACGCCCTGCACGCCACCCGCGCCGCCGTGGAAGAAGGCGTCGTGGCCGGTGGCGGTGTCGCCTTGGTGCGTGCCATCAAGGCCCTGGAGTCGCTCAAGGGTGACAACGAAGACCAGACCGCCGGCATCAGCATCCTGCGTCGCGCCATGGAAGCCCCGCTGCGCCAGATCGTCACCAACGCTGGCGAAGAAGCCTCGGTGGTGCTGAACAAGGTCAAGGAAGGCACCGGCAGCTTCGGCTACAACGCTGCCAGCGGCGAGTACGGCGACATGCTGGTCATGGGCATCCTCGATCCGGCCAAGGTCACCCGCTCCGCGCTTGAACACGCCGCCTCGGTTGCCGGTCTGATGCTGACCACCGAAGCCATGATCACCGATGCGCCGGAAGACAAGGCCGCCGCACCGGCCATGCCGGACATGGGTGGCATGGGCGGCATGATGTAAGCCCCCGGTCAGTCGACTGTTCGTGAAAAGCCCGGCCTGTGCCGGGCTTTTCCATTTCCGGTCCGGCGGACGGCATGGCCCAACTGACAGCAGCCTGCGTAGAATCTGCCAATGGCGGTTGTCAGCCTGAGCCTATGCTCGGGACATGCCTAGTTCACATGGAGATCATCATGGTTCCTGAAAAACCGTTCATTGCCTGCTATGTCAGCAATGATCTTCCGCATGCCATCACCGAGCTCGACCGCCGACTGCAGTCGGGGGTCAAGGAGTCGCAGTCCAAGCGGGCCGGGGAGATCATGACCGAGGCGTCCTGTGACCTCATCGAGTCCCTGTTCGGTGACATGATCGATGCCCTGCATGCGGCCGAGCCGCAGTCGCCGGTGTTCATCGAGTCGCGCAAGGTCATCGACCAGATCAAGGGCACGCTGCAGCATTACCTGGGCTGGATCACCGGCTTCTTCGGCAACGAGCGGCTGGCGCCGGTGGTGACGCATTTCCAGCATTTGCTGGTCACGCTGGACAGCCCTGCCGGAGCGCAGGCCAATCTCGTGTTTCCGGTCACGCCCGAGCTGGCCCGGGAAGGGCGCGCGGCACTGACGGCCTTGCAGACCGGCACGGCAGCGGATGCACGAGAGGGCATCGAAACCCTGATCCGCTTCATCGAGGCCGGCCTTCAGCCCCTGCTGTTCGAGCCAAAGCGACTGTTGAAGTTCAACTTCGTCGTGGACAAGACCCTCAACGGCGTGATATCGATCACCACCAGTCTGGGCTTCCGCAGCCTGCGCCGTCTGGGGGAGCATCTGCCCCCGCATCTGCACAAGCCGCTGGCGGACCATCTCGCGCAGTTCCTCAAGGATTGAGCGAGACAGCCCCGCGTGAGCAGGGCTTGGCGTACACTCGACGGCCTGGCGGCCGTTGCAATGCTGACACTGACCATTCCATAACGAGAGGACGTGCCATGTCCCGTTTCCTGTCCCTGCCGGCGCTGCTTGCCCTGGTGCTGCTCCCTGTGTTCTCGCTGCCGGCCCAGGCCGTCATGCCCCAGCCCGATGCCGCCCAGCGCAAGGCACTGGAAAGCATGAAAGGCAAAAGCGTGCGTTTCTGCATCTTTGACCCGGTAGGCGCCAACGGGCCTGCCATGGGTTATGCCAAGGACTATCTGCTGGAGGGGCGCAAGTGGGGCATCAATGCCGAGCTGCGTGCCTATGTCGACGAGCGTGTCGCCGCCGAGGACCTGAAGGCCGGGCTTTGCGATGCCGCTGCCATCACCACGCTGCGCACCAAGCAGTTCAACCATTTCGTCGGCAGCCTGGATGCCGTCGGCGGCGTCCCCGACAATGCCCACATGCGCGATGTCCTGCGCTCCCTTGCCGACCCCAAGATGGCGCCACTGATGATCAAGGGCAACTTCGAGGTGGCCGGCCTGATTCCGCTGGGCTCGGTCTATGTCATGGTGCGTGACCGTGCCATCAACTCCATCGAGAAGGCGGCAGGCAAGAAGGTGGCCGTGATGGAGTGGGACAAGTCCCAGGCCAAGATGGTGCAGCGCCTGGGCGCCCAGCCGGTGGCATCCGACATCACCAACTTTGCCGGCAAGTTCAACAATGGCCAGGTCGACATCATCGCGGCGCCGGCCGTGGCCTTCAAACCGCTGGAAATCTACCGCGGCCTGGGTGACAAGGGCGCGGTCTACCGCTTTCCGCTGGCCATGCTGAGTGCCTCCATCGTCCTGCGTCGTGACCGTTTCCCGCCCGAGGTGGGGCAGAAGATGCGCGAGTTCGTGGTCACCCAGATCGAGGAGGCCTACAAGTACATCGCGCGCGAGGAGGCTGGCATCGAGGCACGTTACTGGCTCGACCTGACACCGGCGGACAAGGCCAAGTATCTGGGGCTGATGCGCGAGGCGCGGTTGAGCATGACCGCGGAAGGCGACTACGATCCGCGCATGATGAAGCTGCTCAAGCGCGTGCGTTGCAAGAACGCGCCGGGCAGCGCAGAGTGTTCACTGAACGACGAATGAAGCCGGCGCGCGCCGTGGCAAGGAAAACGAGGCAATGAGCAAAGACAAGCTGGTCATTTTTGACACCACCCTGCGCGATGGCGAGCAAAGCCCCGGGGCCTCCATGACCCTGGAGGAGAAGGTGCGCATCGGCAAGGCGCTCGAACGCCTGCGCGTGGACGTGATCGAGGCCGGCTTCGCGATTGCCTCGCCGGGTGACTTCGAGTCGGTGAAGGCGGTGGCTGCTGCCGTGCGCGAGTCCCGCATCTGCTCGCTGGCGCGTGCCCGCGCCGAGGACATCGACCGTGCAGCCGACGCGCTCAAGCCGGCCAATGCGGCGCGCATCCACACCTTCATCGCGACCTCGCCCATCCACATGAAGTACAAGCTGCGCCTGGAGCCGGATGCGGTCATCGAGAATGCCGTGCGCGCGGTCAAGTACGCACGCAATCGCGTCGAGGACGTGGAGTTCTCCTGCGAGGACGCCGGCCGCTCCGAGATCGATTTCCTGTGCCGCATCATCGAGGCCGCCATTGATGCCGGCGCCAGCACCATCAACATCCCCGACACTGTCGGCTACGCCATTCCCGGCCAGTTCGGCGACACCATCGGCCAGTTGCTGGCGCGTATTCCCAATGCCCACCGCGCGGTGTTCTCGGTGCATTGCCACAACGACCTCGGACTTGCTGTGGCCAATTCGCTGTCGGCGGTGCTGCAGGGGGCCCGCCAGGTTGAATGCACCATCAATGGCCTGGGTGAGCGTGCCGGCAATGCCTCGCTGGAAGAGGTGGTGATGGCGGTGAGAACGCGTGCCGACCTGTTCCCAGTCGAGACCACGATCTGGACGCCGGAGATCGTGCCGACCTCGCGCCTGGTGTCGTCAGTCACCGGTTTCCCGGTGCAGCCCAACAAGGCCATCGTCGGTGCCAATGCCTTCGCGCACGAGTCCGGCATCCACCAGGATGGCGTGCTCAAGCATCGCGAGACCTACGAGATCATGCGTGCCGAGGACGTCGGCTGGAATGCCAACAAGATGGTGCTGGGCAAGCACTCCGGCCGCGCCGCCTTCCGTGCCCGTCTCGACGAGCTCGGCATTCCGGTAGACAGCGACAACACCCTCAACCAGCTCTTCGTGCGCTTCAAGGAACTGGCTGACAAGAAGCACGAGATCTTTGACGAGGACATCCATGCGCTGATCTCGGATGCCCAGCCGCAGGCCGAGGAAGTGTTCAAGCTGGTCAGCCTCGAGGTCACCTCCAAGACTGGCACCATGCCGGAAGCGCGCCTGCTGCTGTCGGTGCGCGGGGTCGACAAGCCGGTCACCGCCACCGGCTCCGGTCCGGTCGATGCCAGCTTCCGTGCCATCGAGGCGGTGGCCAACTCCGGCACCTCGCTGGAGCTGTACTCGGTCAATGCCATCACCAGCGGAACGGATTCGCAGGGCGAGGTCACCGTGCGGCTCAGCCAGGCCGGTCGCATCATCAATGGTCACGGCGCCGATACCGACATCGTGGTGGCCAGCGTCAAGGCCTATCTGAATGCGCTGAACCTGCTGCAGGCCGGTGGTGATCGCGAGCACCCGCAAGGCACGCCGATCTGATGACCGCATCGATGTCCGGGCCGGTGTCTGACGCGGTGCGCACCGCCTATCTCTCGGCCATGGGTGTTCCCTTGTTCCGGGCTCGCCATGTGCTGCCGGGAGCGGCGCCGTCCCGCCCCTTGCCGACGCTCGATGTTGTGTTGCCAGTCACCGCGCTGACGGACGTGCCGTTGCCGGATCTGCCGATGGCGCCCGTACCTGTCAGCGCAACGGCGGCGATTGCGCCGTTGCGCGAGACGCTGCCAGAGCGCGTGCGTCCGGACCCGTTGCCAGTGGCTGCCACGAAGCCGGCACCAGCGGTTTCCCTGCCGGTCCCGGCCTCCGCCTCGGCTCCTGCAGCTGCGGCTGACACGATTCCGCGCTTCAGCTGTCAGCTTTTCCGCCTGGCAGAGGGGCATTGGGCACTTGTCGATCTGGATGACCATCCTGCTCTGGAGGGGCTTGAGCGTCAGCTCTGGCAGGGCATTCAGCGCGCCATGGCCTGGCAGGCGGAGGCCGTGGCCAGCGCGTTTGTCTGGCCCAGATCGGTGACACCGAGCTCGCTCTTCCTGGCCCCGGATGCCGAGTCGGCGCGCGCGGTGATGACCTCGTGGCTGCAACGCGATGTGCCCGCCGGCGAGCGACTCTGGGTGTTTGGCGACCAGCTGGCGCCATTCGTGGACCGACCGCATCGCGTCCTTCCGGCGCTGACCGCCTGCCTGCGTGATCCCGTGCGCAAGCGTCTGCTCTGGCGTCAGCTGAGCCGGGGCGACTGAGTCATGTCCGCTCTGTTGCGGCGCATGACGGCCGCAGACCTGCCCGAGGTGTTTCGCATCGAGCAGACGTCGCACCCCAGTCCCTGGCCCATGAAAGGGTTGCAGGAGTCGCTGCAGCAGCACCATGCCTATGTGCTGGTCACGGCAGCGGGCGAACTTGGCGGCTTTGCCTTCGTGCAGCGCATTCTTGACGAGGCGCATCTGCTCGACATTGCCATTGACCCATCGCTGCGCGGCCAGGGACTCGGGCGCGAGCTGCTGCGCCGGCTCATGGACGAGGAGCTGGCGGATGGCATCAGCATCTGGTTTCTCGAGGTCCGTGTCTCCAACCAGGCGGCCATCTCTCTCTACCAGTCGCTGGGCTACAACGAGCTGAGCATCCGCAGAAACTACTACGACGGTCCTGACGGCAAGGAAGATGCCCTGCTGATGGCGTGCAGCACCGGTCTCGGCTGAGCCCTGATCGTCTGTCGCATGCGGGAAGTCGGCACGCTGATGCCGGTTCGCCGTATAATCCCGGCATCGCTGATCAAGGCCCCTCGAGCACTCATGTCCTTTTCCGAACAGCTGGCCGCTGAAGTCGCCCAGCGCCGCACCTTTGCCATCATCTCGCACCCCGACGCGGGCAAGACCACCATCACCGAGAAGCTGCTGCTCTGGGGCAAGGCCATTCAGGTCGCGGGCACGGTGAAGTCGCGCAAGTCCGATCGCCACGCGACCTCGGACTGGATGGAGATGGAAAAGCAGCGTGGCATTTCCATCACCACCTCGGTCATGCAGTTTCCCTACAAGGACGCCACGATCAACCTGCTTGACACCCCGGGCCACGAGGATTTCTCGGAAGACACCTACCGCACCCTGACGGCGGTCGACTCGGCACTGATGGTCATCGACGGCGCCAAGGGTGTCGAAGACCGCACCATCAAGCTCATGGATGTCTGCCGCCTGCGTGACACGCCCATCGTCTCCTTCGTCAACAAGCTTGACCGCGAGATCCGCGACCCCATCGAGCTGCTCGACGAAATCGAGTCGGTGCTGAAGATCAAGTGCGCGCCCATCACCTGGCCGGTGGGCAGCGGTCGTGATTTCAAGGGTGTCTATCACCTGCTGCAGGATCGCTTCTACCTGTACCAGCCGGGCCATGGCTCCGAACTGATCGCCGACAAGGTCATCGACGGCCTCAACAACCCCGAGGCTGACGCCACCCTGGGTGACGAGGCTGCCGCGCTGCGCGACATGCTGGAGCTGGTGCAGGGCGCCAGTCATGACTTCGACCTCGAGGAGTTCCGCGCCGGGCGCATGACGCCGGTATTCTTTGGCACCGCGCTGGGCAACTTCGGCGTCAACCACATTCTCGACGGTTTCGTGGACTGGGCCCCGACACCGCTGCCGCGCCGTACCTCGCAACGCGAGGTGCAGCCGACCGAAGAAGGATTCTCCGGCTTCGTTTTCAAGATCCAGGCCAACATGGACCCGAAGCACCGCGACCGCATCGCCTTCCTGCGCATCTGCTCCGGGCGCTACCAGAAGGGCGTGAAGATGCAGCATGTGCGCATCGGCAAGGATGTGCGCGTGGCTGACGCGCTGACCTTCCTCGCTGGCGAGCGTGCGCATCTGGAGGAGGCCTGGCCGGGCGACATCATCGGTCTGCACAACCATGGCACCATCCAGATCGGCGACACCTTCACCGAGGGCGAGAAACTGCAGTTCCTCGGCATCCCGCACTTTGCGCCGGAAATGTTCCGCCGCGTGCGCCTCAAGGATCCGCTCAAGAGCAAGCAGCTGCAGAAGGGCCTCAAGGAGCTGTCGGAGGAGGGCGCGACCCAGGTCTTCATGCCGCAGATCAACAACGACCTCATCCTGGGGGCAGTCGGTGTGCTGCAGTTCGACGTGGTCGCCTTCCGTCTGGCCGAGGAGTACAAGGTCGAGTGCGTCTACGAGGCCGTCAATGTCTCCACGGTGCGCTGGATTCATTGTGATGACGAGCGCAAGCTGGCCGAGTTCAAGAAGAAGGCGCACGATCAGCTGTCGCTGGATGGTGGTGGCTACCTGACCTATCTGGCGCCGTCGCGCGTCAACCTGCAGCTGATGCAGGAACGTTATCCGGATATCGTCTTTTCCCCGACACGAGAGCATTGATGACACGTTCGACCTGGTCTGCGCTGGCGTTTCCTGCAGTTCTGGCCACGATGCTGACCACCATGCTGGCCGCCTGTGACGCTCGCAAGGAGCCGGTGCCGGCTGGCACGTCCGCAGACGCGAGCGCGACGCAGGCGCCGGCCGCGAGGACGCCGCGTCTGCTGGCGACGCCGGTGCATGTCGAGCTCAAGGCCGGTCAGGGCTGCACGGAGCGTTGCAACGAGTTCAAGGCGACGTGGCTGCATTTCACGGCGGCTCCGGCGTTGCAGAAGGCTCTGATGGCTGCGGTGGCGCTGCCCGCCGATGCCAGTCCGCAGCAGGTCCTGACCCAGGCTGGTCAGCGTTTTCTCAAGGAGTCGGAAGAAGGCGGTGGCGGCTGGCAGCAGATGCTGTCGGCCAGGGTCGAGAACGGCCAGGGGCGCATCAGCATCATCGTGGTCGAGACGTATGACTACACCGGCGGTGCCCATGGCATGAGCACGGTGCGTTACCTGAACTGGGATCCCGAGCAGGGCAAGGTGCTGACGTTGGGTGACATGCTGTTGCCCGGCAAGGAGTCGGCGTTCTGGGACGAGGCGCAGCGCGCTCATCAGCGCTGGCTGGCAGCTCGCCCGGCGGATGCCCCGCTGGGTGATGGCTGGCCCTTCGTCAAGGCCGATACCCTGGCGCTGCGCCCGCAAGGGGTCGAGCTCACGTACCTGCCGTATTCCATCGCGCCCTATTCCGAGGGCATGCCGGCGCTGATGCTCCCGTATCAGCGACTGTCCGGCATCCTCAAGCCCGCCTATCTGCCGGCTGCTCCGGCACGTTGAGTCAGGGGCAGCGGCCATGTTGATTGACAGCCACTGCCATCTCGACGCTCCCGAGTTCGATGCGGATCGCAGCCAGGTGCTGCACGATGCCCGCGCGGCCGGTGTTGTCGGCGTGGTCATTCCCGGTTATGTCGCCTCGCGCTGGTCCGCCCTGCTGGCACTGACGGCTGCCCATGACCGGGTCACGCCGGAGGCGCCGCAGCTGTGGCCGGCGCTGGGACTGCATCCGGTCCATCTGGCGCAGCACGCCGACGATGATCTGCAGCAGCTCGATGTCTGGCTGACGCGCTGTCCGCAGGTTGTCGCCGTCGGCGAGATCGGGCTGGACCGCTTTCTGCCTGAGCTCACCACGCCGGCCGCCTGGGCCAGGCAGCAGTCCCTGTTCGAGCAGCAGCTGCAGCTCGCGACCCGACATGGCAAGCCTGTCATCATCCATGCCCGGCGTTGCCACGCCGAGATCGTGCGCAGTCTGAAGCGCACCGGCTTTGCCCTGGGCGGCATCCTTCATGCCTTTTCCGGCAGCATCGAGGAGGCGCAGGCCTATGTCCGTCTGGGTTTCCGCCTCGGCTTTGGCGGACCGCTGACGTATCCGCAGTCGCGGCGCTTGCGCGAGGCCGTGCAGGCCTTGCCGCTGCACAGTCTGGTGCTGGAAACGGATGCGCCTGATCTGGTGCCGGCACCCTGGCGTGATCGTCATGGCGATGGCCGGCCGCGTCAGCCGGGAGAGCGGGTGCGCAACAGCCCGGCGTATCTGGCCGCGGTGTTCGAGACGCTGTGCCAGTTGCGACCGGAGCCGGTACCTGAGTTGCGTCAGGCGCTGCGTGACAATGTCTGTTCCGCACTTGGCCTGCGGTCTGTCGGGGGAGGGTGAGGGCGCCGGCGGTCAGCCAGCACCCTCGCGAGGCAAGGCGCCTCAGGCCACGGCCACGACCTGCTCGGCCGGTGCAACGGCGGCAAAGGTGTCCGGCGAGGCCATGTCCCAGAACATCTGGTAGACCGGATGGGCGGCCCGGTTGTCGAGCAGGTCACCCGGCTTCAGATAGGCGATCAGGGCGGACACCAGCGCCACTTCATTGATCGACAGGCGCCGCACGATCAGGGTGCCGTAGGCCTTCTTGTCGACAGCGCCCTTGGCACGCTGATAGACCAGCGAGCGCTGAGCGCGCGAGAACGGAATGGCGTCGGTGTCAGACTCCAGGAAGTACTGGCGAATTTCCGGACGTATCGATTCGAACAGGAAGCGGAAGTGCGCCATGATCGGGTAGTTGCGGCGTATCGCCTGCTTCTTCTGGAAGAAATCGATGCTTCCGAGCAGGGTCAGCGCGCCGAACAGCAGGCTGGGTGTCGAGCCGATCAGCGGATTCCACCACAGCAGTCCCAGTGACGCGATGAAGGCGATCCCGCTGAACAGCCAGACAAAATAGCGATAGGGAATGACGTTGCGGATCCAGTGCATGTCAGGCGGTCCTCCGGGTAGCTGAAGGATTCACGCTAGCATGGCCGCTACCGCGATGCTGCCTCGCGGCGAGGTCATTAGTCTACTTGCAGCCGCCTGTGGTCGGAGCAGGCCTGAAAAACAAGGACCCCCGCATGGTGCGGGGGTCCCGGGTGTCGCCATGACTGCCGGCAAGGGCAGTCCGATGGTGGTTTACAGCACTTCGATCGCCATCGCGGTAGCTTCGCCGCCACCGATGCAGAGGCCGGCGACACCACGGGTCTTGCCATGCTGCTTGAGCGCATGGATCAGCGTCAGGATGATGCGCGAGCCGGTGGAACCAACCGGGTGGCCGAGGGCACAGGCGCCACCGTAGACGTTGACCTTCTCGTGCGGGATGTTGTGCTTGATCATCGCGGCCATGGTGACCATGGCGAAGGCTTCGTTGATCTCGAACAGGTCCACGCTGTCAGCGGTCCAGCCGGTCTTGGCGAACAGGTTGCTGAAGGCGCCGATCGGAGCGATGGTGAATTCGCTGGGATGCTGCGACTGGGTGGCGTGGCCGACGATGCGGGCCAGCGGCGTGAGGCCGAGTTCACGGGCCTTGCTTTCCTTCATCAGCACCAGTGCCGAGGCACCGTCGGAGATCGACGAGGCATTGGCGGCGGTGATGGTGCCATCCTTTGCGAACGCCGGCTTCAAGGTCGGGATCTTGTCCGGGCTGGCGTTGCCTGGCTGCTCGTCGGTGTCGACCAGAACTTCACCCTTGCGAGTCTGCACCGGCACCGGAACGATCTCGGCCTTGAAGTTGCCGTTGGCGATGGCGGCATTGGCACGACGCAGCGATTCGACGGCGAAGGCATCCATGTCGGCACGGGTCAGGCCCATGGTGTTTGCCATGTCCTGGGCGAAGGAGCCCATCAGGCGGCCGGTCTTGGCGTCTTCGAGGCCGTCGAGGAACATGTGGTCCATGATCTGGCCATGGCCCATGCGATAGCCGCCGCGCGCCTTGGGCAGCACGTAGGGTGCATTGGTCATGGATTCCATGCCGCCGGACACCATGATGTCGGCGCTGCCGGCGACGATCAGGTCATGGGCCAGCATGGTGGCCTTCATGCCCGAGCCGCAGAGCTTGTTGATGGTGGTGGCGCCGGCAGCAGCCGGGATGCCGGCATCGAGAGCGGCCTGGCGGGCCGGGCCCTGCTTGAGACCGGCGGGCAGCACACAGCCCATGATGACTTCCTGCACCTGCTCAGGTGCGACACCGGCGCGGGCCAAGGCTTCGCGGATGGCGACTGCGCCGAGTTCGGTGGCAGTGACCGCGGCCAGGGCGCCCTGGAATCCGCCCATCGGGGTGCGGGCGCCGTTGACGATGACAACAGGATCGTGACTCATGGAAGGTGCTCTCCGTAAAAGGAACTGTGCCAGGCGTCAGGCGCCGTGGCACTTCTTGAATTTTTTTCCGCTGCCGCAATGGCAGGGGTCGTTGCGACCGATCTTCAGCTCGTTGACCACGGGCTTGAGCTTTTCGGACGGTCCGCTGTGCAACACCTTGCCATCCCGGAACTGCCATCCGTTGTCGCCGCGGATGAAGCCCGATACCTCATGGTGATGCTGCTTGACGCCACCCAGGGTGTAATGCGCGACGAATTCTACCAGACCTTTGCGATCCGTCTCGCCTCCGGCTTCTACCTGGAGAACCTCGAGTCCTTGCCAGTCGGCGGCTTCCGCCCAGGCTTTCATGGCGTCGATGTCGCTGTCACCCTGACCATCGGGGTGCGTCGACTGCATGATGAAGTCAATGTTGTGCTGGGTGTAGGCGGTGTAGCGGGCGCGCATCAAGGCTTCGGCAGTCGGGGCGGACTGGGTGCCGGCGATGATCGGGGCGCAGCAGGATTCAAGCGGACGTTGCGAGCCGCAAGGGCAGGTCATGGGGAGAATCTCCAACGGTCAGACATGAAAAAGGGGTGCCGAAGCACCCCTTTTCGTGAGGCGTGAGCCTCGACCCAATTACTGGGCAGCGGCTTCAGCGGCCGGAGCAGCTTCTTCAGCGGCCGGGGCAGCTTCAGCAGCCGGAGCGGCTTCAGCGGCCGGAGCAGCTTCGGCGGCCGGGGCTTCAACAGCGGCAGCTTCTTCGACCGGAGCTTCAACGGCAGCAGCTTCTTCCTTCTTGGCGCAACCAGCAACGGCCAGGGTGGCGGCAACAGCGGCGAGCACAGCGATCTTCTTGATTTGCATGATTCAGTCTCTCTCAGGTTGGACTTGACTAGTCATATTCCGCTTGGCAACGGGTCCGGCTTCGTTTGCGGCTAAGCCCAGAGGTCATCAAGCGAAGCCATATTAGCACCGGCCAATCCGGTTTGCACGGCGATTTTGTCAGACAGGCTGGTCAGTCATCACTTCCAGTGCAGAGCGTGGCGACCCTGCTCCGGATCCGCATAGGCAACGCCATTGCCGGCAGTCAGCGGATACTGACGGGCGCGATGCACGGCCTGGATGACGTTGTGCAGCAGATCATCAAGGGCGCGCGGGGCTTCCGGCAGCCAGGTCGCGCCTATCTGCAGGGTGGCTGGCAGACCGGCCTGGGCGCTGGCGGTGTGGAAGGCCGTGCGCAGGCGATGGGCGATGGCCTCGGCCTCCTTGTGCTGGCAATCCGGCAGGCAGAAGACGAAGCCGAACTGATCGTAGCGCGTCAGCACATCGCAGCCGCGCAGGTGTTGTAGGCTGCAGTCGGCGAGGAGGCGTGCCAGCTGGTTGGCCTGGGTCGCGTTGCAGCGCGCTGCGGTCGGCGTCACTTCGAGGTAGAGCAGGGTGAAGGGAATCAGCTGGCGATGTGCCAGCGGCCACAGAAAGCGTGCCGCGGCATACAGACTGTAGCGGGTGCCTATCCCGGTCACAGGATCATCATCCAATGTATTGAGCTGACCCAGCTGGAGCGCGAGCAGGCTCTGACGCTGTCCGGCAAACCAGAGCAGCAGCGTTGTCACCACGACCAGCATCGGCACGGCTTGGCGCCAGTCTGCCTGGATCATGCCGAGCTGCTGGCGGAACGCCAGCGCAGCGGTGGCGCCCAGCAGCACGGCAGCAAGCCAGACCCGGTAGCGAGCAGGCAGCAGCTGTGGCAGGGCAAGGCCGGCCAGCAGCAGACTGATGCCCAGGGTGGGCGTCTCCGGCAGCGGATCGCTGGCCACCGCCAGGACAAGCAGGGACAGGTCCAGGAGCCGGGCGAGCCTGCCGGTGAACAGGCCTTGCGGGTGCCGATGCTCATGCAGGGCCAGCATCAGATAGAGCAGTGCCAGACCAGCCAGGATGGCCGCGCCGGTGCGCGTGTCGTGCCAGACCGGAGATGGCAGCATCCAGGCATAGGCGGCGAGAAGCGCGCACAGCAGGATGCGCCAGCAGCCATGCTGCAGGCTCTGCCGGGCGGGTGCCAGCAGGCGTGGATCATTCATCAGGAAGGGCTGCAGAGCGTCGGAGGAGGGGGAGGGCATGACAGGCTGGTCTCACGGTTTGTGCTATGTCATCGTCACAATGAGCATGCAGCGCCAGTATACCGTTTTGTGCAGCTGACTACAGGAATCGCCATGTCGAATGATCCGGATCACCACGCCCCTTTGCGCGAAGATGTCCGCCTGCTCGGGCGTCTGCTTGGGGAGTCACTGGCTGCCCAGAAAGGCCAGGCATTCTTTCAGGATGTGGAGAATGCCCGGCGCTGGGCCTTGAAGGCAGTCACCGGTGATGCCGAGGCGCGTGCACGGCTAGACCGGCTGCTGGCTGAAAGCTCCGAGGAGACCGTGCATGACATTGCCCGGGCCTTCAGCCACTTTCTAAGTCTGGCCAACATGGCCGAGCAGCACCACCGTCTGCGTCGACGCCGGTTGCGGGCACAGAGCAGCCCGGAGCAGATGCCTGCCGACTCCATAGAGGCCCTGCTCAGGCAGCTGCTGGCACGCGGCGTGTCCGCGCAGACAATTCGTGACCAGGTACGCCAGCTGGCGATCGACCTCGTGCTGACAGCCCACCCCACCGAGGTATCGCGGCGGACCCTGATCCAGAAGCAGGATGAGGTGGCGGCCTGCCTGCATCGTCTCGATGACGGTACCCTCGACCCCTTCGAGCGCGCCGCCGTGCATGACCAGTTGCGGCGGGTGATGATGTCGATCTGGGAGACTGACGAGATCCGCAACCAGCGACCGACGCCGGTCGACGAGGCGCGCTGGGGCTTCACCACCGTCGAGAACAGCCTCTGGCTGGCACTGCCATCCTGTCTGCGCGAGCTTGACCGCTCCCTGCGCGTGACCGTGGGCGAGGGCCTGCCGCTCGAGCTGGCGCCATTGCGCATCGGCTCCTGGATGGGGGGGGACCGCGACGGCAACCCCTTTGTCACCCATGTCGTCACCCGTGAATGCATCTGGCTGGCACGCTGGATGGCGGCGGACCTGTTTCTGCGCGATGTCGATGCCCTGCGTGCCGACCTCTCGATGAGTCGTTGCGGCGAGCTGCTGCGCGCCCGGGTTGGCAGTGGTTCGCGCGAGCCCTACCGGGACTGGCTGCGCCAGGTGCGCGAGCGCCTGATGCAGACGCGTGAGCATGCCAATGCCCTGCGTGCCGGCCGCATGCCGGCTCCCGCCACCTGGGAGCCCTATCACGACAGTGCCGAGCTGCTGGCCGATCTTCGTCTCTGCCATGACGACTTGAAGTCCTGCGGACTGACCGCGATTGCCGACGGGCCATTGCTGGATACCCTGCGCCGGGTCAGTGGTTTCGGGCTGGCCCTGCTGCGCCTGGACATTCGCCAGGAGTCCGGCCGGCATGTGCAGGCGCTGTCGGCGATCACGCGCTACCTCGGTCGTGGCGATTACGGCCAGTGGAGCGAGGCCGAGCGCCAGGCATTCCTGCTGGCTGAGCTGGACAATCCGCGCCCGTTTCTGCCCGAGGCGATCCTGCATGGCGACCCCGTTGCGCCGTTCGATGCCGAAACCCGCGAGGTGCTGGCAACGTTCCGCATGCTGGCCACCCAGCCGCGCGAGTCGCTGGGAGCCTATGTGATCTCGATGGCGCATCAGCCCAGCGATGTGCTCGCGGTCCTGCTGCTGCAGCTCAAGGCCGAGGTGCCGCAGCCCCTGCGTGTGGTGCCCCTGTTCGAAACCTATGACGACCTCGCGCGGGCTCCCGAGTGTCTCGATGCACTGTTGTCCCTGCCAGCCTATCGGGCCCGTATCGATGGCAGTCAGGAGGTCATGATCGGGTATTCAGACTCCGCCAAGGATGCCGGTTTTCTCGCGGCAGCCTGGGCCCAGTACCAGGCCCAGGAAGGTCTGGCGGCGGTGGCCGCGAAGCATGGCGTCAAGCTGGTGCTGTTCCACGGTCGTGGCGGCACGGTCAGCCGTGGCGGCGCACCGACACGCCAGGCCCTGCGCTCGCAGCCGCCGGGGTCGGTGGCAGGTGCCCTGCGCGTGACCGAGCAGGGCGAGGTCATCCGGATGAAATTCGGTCTGCCTGGCCTGGCGCGGCATCATCTCGAACGCTATCTGGCAGCCACCTTGGAGGCCAGTCTGGCTCCGCCACCCCAGCCCGAGCCGCACTGGCGCGACCTGATGGATCAGCTGTCTGCGACGTCCATGCGGATCTACCGGCACTGGCTGCGCGAAACGCCTGATTTCATCGAGTACCTGCGCACGGTTACCCCCGAGCTGGAGCTGCAGCTGCTGCCGCTGGGCTCGCGTCCCGCGCGGCGCCAGACCGGTGGCGGCATCGAGACCCTGCGTGCGATTCCCTGGGTGTTTGCCTGGACACAGATCCGGCTCATGCTGCCGGCATGGCTGGGTGTGGTCGAGGCACTCGAGCAGGCCTTGCAGCAAGACCAGGATGGCCGCCGGCTGCGCGAAGCCGTATCGCGCTGGCCCTTCCTGGCGGGTCTGATCGACATGCTGGAAATGGTGCTGGCCAAGTCGGACATGGCCATTGCCAGTCATTACGAGCAGCTGCTGGCGGAGCGCGGCGAGTTGCGCGACATGGGCGCTGCGCTGCGTGCCATGCCGGAGCGCCTGCTCGCGGTGCTGGCTGACCTGCAGTCGGGACCGGACTGGCCCAGTCGCAATCCCATCCTGGCGCAGTCGATCCGTCTGCGTTCACCGTATCTGCTGCCCTTGCATCTGCTGCAGGCCGAGCTGATGCGTCGGCGACGATTGCATCTGCGTGAGCATGGCGGCATCGCGTCGGCAGCAGGGACACCGCATGATCATGCCATCATGGTGACTATGACCGGCATCGCCAGCGGGTTGCGCAATACCGGTTGAGGCTCAGACGCCCCCGAGAAAGCGCAGGCCGATGAAGATGAGCAGCACGCCGAAGATCTGCTTCAGTCGTGCTGCCGGCAACGCATGCGCGGCGCGTGCCCCCCAGTGGGCGAGCACCAGGCTGGTGACGGCCAGTCCTAGGAGGGCGGGCCAGAAGACATAGCCGCTGCTGCCTGCCGGCAGCATGGGGTGGTTCCAGCCGGCCCAGATGAAGCCGGCCGTTCCGGCCGCCGCGATCGGGAAGCCGCAGGCGGCTGCCGTGCCGATGGCGCGCTGCATGCGCACGCCATGATGGCTGAGAAAGGGCACCATCAGACTGCCACCGCCGATGCCGAAGATGGCCGAGGCGATGCCGATGACACTGCCGGCTGCGACCAGGCGGGGGCCGGAGGGCAGTGGCTGGTCACGCTGGTCGGGCTTGCGTCCTCGCCACATTTTCAGGCCGGTCCAGATCGCGAAACTGCCGATCACCAGCTGCAGGGTGCGCGCCGGCAGGGCATCGGCTATCCATGCCCCCACCAGGCTGCCCAGCAGGAGGCCCGGCGCCAGGCGTGCCAGCAGGCTCCAGTCCACGCTGCCATGCTGATGATGGGTGCGTATCGAGCTTGTCGAGGTCAGCAGGATGCTGGCCAGCGATGTGCCGATGGCCATGTGGGTGACCACCTCCGGCGACTCGCCCTGAGCCTGGAGAATGATGATCAGCGCCGGCACGATGACCATGCCGCCGCCGATGCCGAGCAGTCCGGCAAGAAAGCCGGCGAGGGCGCCGACCAGAGCAAACAGGGCCCAGGCTTCCGCCGGAATGTTCCACATGCTGCGCACTCCTGACACGCCAGTCTGGCGTGCGGTCTTCATTGAACTGTCACGTTCCCGTCACGGTGTTTTCATGCCTGCGCACGACAGTGTCGGGCATGAAAACGACCGAGACGAGAGCCACCATGCACGCACGCAGCCTGAACGATGCACACCTCATCAATCCGGCGCTGACCGCTTCCTGCCAGCCGGAAACGGCATCGGCCAAGCCATCCAGACCGCGTCTGAGTGCACGCATGGCGAGCAGCGAAGATGACGTGGTGCGTGCCCAGCAGCTGCGTGCCGATGTCTTCGGCAGCGAGTATGGCGTTGATTTTGAACAGACCGGCGGCATTGATCGAGATCATTATGATGCCTTTTGCCAGCATGTGATGATCTTTGACGATGCCAGCGGCGCGCTGGTGGCCACCACCCGGCTGCTCGGTCAGGAGCAGGCTGAGCGTGCCGGCGGCTTCTACTCGGCGCAGGAGTTTGACCTTTCCGCCCTGGCCCGCCTGTCCGGCAGGGTGCTTGAGGTTGGCCGCACCTGCGTGCATCCCGACTACCGTTCCGGTGCCGCCATCGGCCTGCTCTGGAGCACGCTGGCGGAGTACCTGCTGCAGGAAGGCTTCGATTACCTGATCGGCTGCGCCAGCATCAGTCTTGCCGACGGCGGTACCACGCTGGCCAGTGTCATGCCCAATCTGCGTGACAATTACCTGGTGGGTCCGGAGCTGCGTGTCAGCCCCAATCGCGGCATCGTCCTGGCCTCGCCGGGTACCGGCCCGGTGTCCGTGCCGCCGCTGCTCAAGGCCTATCTGCGCATGGGCTGCCGCATTGGCGGCGAAGCCTGCTGGGATCCGGAGTTCAACTGTGCCGATGTTTTCATCGTGCTGGATGTCGAAGCGCTCTCGGGACGTTATGCTCAGCGCTTCCTGAGATCAGCCTGAAATGAGACATCGTGAGCCGAGCGCCCAGACATAGACATGCACATCCTGCCGTGATCGAGAAACCGCCCCTGACGCCACGTCTGGTCTGGCGTCTGACCTGTCTGCTGCTGCTGATCGTGTTCGGCCTGGTGCTGGCGCTGTTCAGCGGCATGTTCTTCTTCCAGGCGCGCTGGCAGCCGGCACTGGTGACCTGGTGGCTGCGCCGTCTCACCAGCAGCCTGCAGTTGCGCATCAGCATCCAGGGCGAGCCGGTCGAGGAGCCGGCGCTGTGGATCAGCAACCATGTCTCGTGGATGGACATTCCCGTGCTGGGCGGCGTGCGTCGTCTGCATTTCCTGTCCAAGGCCGAGGTTGCCGAGTGGCCGCTGATCGGCCTGCTGGCCAAGGTCGCCGGCACCTTGTTCATCCGTCGTGGTTCGGGCGACTCCGCCCACGTCAGTGCCCAGATGGCCGAAGCCATCGGCGAGGGCAAGCGCGTGCTGTTCTTCCCGGAAGGCACGACCACGGACGGTCATACCGTCAAGCGCTTCTTTGCCAAGCTGTTCCAGACGGCCCACCTGGCGGGATGTCGCATCCAGCCCATGGTGCTGTGCTATCAGCATGAGGGGGAGCTGCACCCGCTGGCGCCCTTCATCGGTGATGACGAGATGGGCGCGCACCTGCTCAACCTGCTGGCGCTGGGCCCCATGGATGTCACGGTGCAGTTCCTGCCGGTCATTGATCCTGCCGGACACACGGCGCCGGAGCTGGCAATCCATTGCGAGGACATCATGCGCACGGCGCTGCATGCGCTGCATGGTGCCAGTCCGGCGCCGGTGCGCGAGGGCTGGCCGGGCGTTGTGGTTCGCAAGGCTGCCAGCTGATTCTGACATTGGGTATTGCCTGTTTGTGGTTTTTGAGGGATGCTCGCTGCTCTTCATGCTCCGGAGTCCCTCATGACCCAGCCCCAGACCCTGCTTGCCACTCCGCTGACCCTGCCCAACGGCTCCGTGCTGCCCAACCGCCTTGCCAAGTCCGCGCTCAGCGAATCGCTGGGCACCTATGACAATCGCGTCACGCCCGCGCTGCCAACCCTGTTCGGGCGCTGGGCCGCAGGCGGCACAGGTCTGCTGATCACCGGCAATGTCATGATCGACCGGCGTGCCCTCGGCGAGCCCGGCAATGTCGTGGTCGAGGACGAGCGTGATTTGCCGTTGTTGCAGGCATGGGCCGAAAGTGCCACGCGTCAGGGCTCGGCGATCTGGGTGCAGCTCAATCATCCGGGCAAGCAGTCGCCCAAGGGCCTCAATCGCGAGAACGTGTCCCCGTCAGCGATTCCGTTCAAGAAGGACATGCAGGCCTTCTTCGACACCCCGCGTGAACTGACCGATGCCGAGATCCGCGACATCATCGCGCGGTTTGCGCGCTCCGCCGCGATCATCAAGAAGGCAGGCTTCACCGGTGTCCAGATTCATGGTGCGCATGGCTATCTGGTCAGCCAGTTCCTGTCACCCCATCACAACATTCGCAGCGACGAGTGGGGCGGCACGCCCGAGAAGCGTCGCCGCTTCGTGCTCGAGGTCTACCGGGCGATCCGCGACGCCGTCGGTGCCGACTTCCCGATCGGCATCAAGCTGAACTCGGCCGATTTCCAGCGTGGCGGCTTCACCGAAGAGGAGTCGCTGGACACCATCAAGGCGCTGGCCTCGGCGGGCATCGACATGGTCGAGATCTCGGGGGGAACCTACGAGGCTCCTGCCATGGCCGGCAAGAAGCAGAAGGCGTCGAGCCAGGCACGTGAGGCGTATTTCCTCGCGTTTGCCGAGCAGGTGCGTACGCAGGTCACGGTGCCCCTGATGGTCACCGGCGGCTTCCGCAGCCTGTCCGCGATGGGCGAGGCACTGGCCTCCGGCGCACTCGACCTGATTGGTCTCGGTCGTCCGCTCTGCATCGAGCCGGATGCCTCGCGCCGTCTGCTCAGTGGCCAGGAGACGCGTCACCGCGTCAAGCCCATCGTCACCGGCATCGGCATGGTCGATCGCATGGCCCTGATGGAGGTGGCCTGGTACACGCGTCAGCTGCATCGCATGGGCGCGGGCAAGGAGCCCAAGCCCAACGAGTCGGCGCTGTGGTCGCTGGCCAACACCGTGGTCGGCAACGTGCGCGGCACGCTCAAGACCCGCCGTCTGCGCGCCAGCTGATCAGGCTGGCTTGTGCGTCATCGGGGCCGGCCGGTATAGTCCGGTCCCGATGCGCCAGTGGTGAAATTGGTAGACACGACGGATTTAGGTTCCGTTGCCGCAAGGCGTGTAGGTTCAAGTCCTATCTGGCGCACCACCTTCAATCAACGTTTCCGCCTCATGCCGGATGCGTTTTTGCGCGCAGCAGATCCCGTTCGTAATACGCACAGGCCAGGCCATGCAGCTCCTGATTGATCTGCTCGCGCAGCTCGGCCAGTGACAGTCCCGACGTGTCCAGGCGTTGCACGCCGAACAGGGCGAGGTCTGGCGACTGCCGTGCCATGTGCTTGAGCAGCAGGGCCAGCCAGGTCCAGGGCGAGGCATCCTCGCGCAGCGGCAGGCGCAGTGCCAGCAGCTGCTTTTTCAGGGTCTCTTCGGAGGCGATCTCGAAGTAGCGCGGCAGTACCTGGGCCTGCAGGCCGTCCAGACGGCGCCAGATCAGGCGCTTTTCGTCGCTGCTGTAGCGATTCCAGTCAATGACCTCATGCAGGTAGCGGCGACAGCCGCGGCAGACGGTATCGCCATAGGTGGTGGAGCAGATGCCGACGCAGGGCGTGGGTACCGTGTTGAAAAGCATGGTCATCGCGGGTGCTTGCACAAGAGATCCTGCACGCTATCAAAATCGCGTCGTGTCGTCGCCTCCGCAGAGCAGGGCTGATACAGTCCGAACACTGTCAAATCATCCCTGTCGGAGGACGTCGTGAACACATACCTGGCATTCAAGCACCCGCACCTGCTGATGGCGGCACTCATGGCCGTGACCTGGGTGGCTGCAGCGGTCATGGTATCGCGCGGCAGTTCGCGAGCCATCCCGACCTGGCTGAAGGTGGCGCCGCATGCCCTGGCGCTGCTGCTCATCATCACCGGTGGCGGCATGGTGCATGCCTACGGTGGCCTGCCGGGATGGGTGATCGCCAAGTTCCTGCTGCTGGTGGTACTGGTGCTGAGCATCAGCCGTGCGCTCAAGGCAGCCGACAAAAGGCCGCAGGCAATGCGCTGGCTGGTATTGGGTCTGCTAACCTATGTCTATATCGTCGGGGTGGCGATGGCCCGGGATGTCCTGGGCTGGCTGGCCTGAATCGCGGCGGTGTAAACCGACTGTCGACTCGGGCGTATTAGCCGACATGTACATACCCTGACGGGAATTAGGAGAGCACACATGCGTAAGTTTATGCTGGCCGCCTTGGCTGGTTCGGTTGTTCTGGCGGGTTGCACCACCAACCCCTACACCGGTGAGCGTCAGGTTGCCAAGGCAGCCTACGGCGCAGCCATTGGTGCTGCACTGGGTTGCGGCATTGCGGCTGCAACCACCGAGAAGGGCAAGCGCGATGACCGCTGCCTGCAGGGCGCAGCGATCGGCGGTGTTGCCGGTGGTGGCGTTGGCGTCTACATGGACGTCCAGGAAAAGAAGCTGCGTGACCGTCTCGCCGGTGTCGGCGTGGGCGTGCAGCGTGACCCGGCCACTGGTGCCATCAACCTGATCATGCCGGGCAACATCACCTTCCCGACCGCCCAGGCCAGCATTCGTGCCGACTTCTACCCGGTTCTCGATGCCGTCGCCGACGTGCTCAAGGAATACAAGAACACCACGATCTCGGTCTCCGGTCACACCGACAATGTCGGCGCCGACGCCTACAACATGAAGCTGTCGCAGGATCGCGCCAATTCGGTGGCGTCCTACCTGGTCAACCGTGGCGTGGCCTCGGGTCGTGTCTCCGCGGCCGGTTACGGCAAGTCCTCGCCGATCGCTTCCAACAGCAGCGAAGCCGGTCGTTCGCAGAACCGCCGTGTCGAGGTTCGCATCAACCCGCCCGCCCAGTAAGCGGCAGGCTGAGCCAGAGGCGCCTGCGGGCGCCTCTTGTTTTTCCAGGGTCATGACATGAGCACAGGGTGTGCCGGAGTCATTTCATGCGGTTGCATTTTCTGGTCGGCATGGTCTGTGCTGCCAGCCTGACGGCGACGGCGCAAGCCTCGCTGACCATAGAGATCACCCAGGTTCCGGACGATGCGCGTCTGATCGCCGTGGCGCCGTTCACGGGTGAGCAGGTCGGCGAGAACCTGGGCAGCATCATTCGCTCGAATCTCAACCATGCCGACGTGTTCCGGGCCATCGGTCCGGAGGGCAGTGATGGCGATACCGTTGCACCGCCCGTGGTCTCATCCTCGGAAGACTGGTTGTCGGCAGCGGGACTCGTGGTGCGCGGACAGGTGCTGCGTCAGCCCGATGGCCGTCTCTCGTTCCAGTACACGCTGGCCGATCGTGACGGCAATGCCCTGCTCAGCGAGCGGCTGTCAGCCGGGACTGGGCGCTGGCGTGATGTCGGTCATTACATCAGTGACCGCATCTATCAGCGCATCACCGGTGAGCGCGGTTTCTTCAGCACCCATCTGCTGTACGTGAACTCCTACCGTCGTGACGGCAAGCTGCGCTACCGGCTCGGAATTTCCGACATGGATGGCAAGCGCCACGTGACCGCGCTGGACTCGGCCGAACCGATCAATTCGCCGACCTGGTCGCCGGATGGCCGCCAGGTTGCCTATGTGTCGTTCGAAAGCGGTCGCCCGGCGATCTTCATGCAGAACCTGGCCACGCGTCAGCGTACCCAGCTGACCCAGTTTCCGGGGCTGAACAGCTCGCCTGCATGGTCGCCGGACGGCCAGCGCATGGCCATGGCGCTCTCGAAGGACGGCAATCCCGAACTCTACGTGATGGATCTGAAGACGCGTGCCCTGACACGCCTGACCGATCATCCTGCCATTGATACCGAGCCGCGCTGGAGTGCTGACGGCCAATCGCTGGTATTTACCTCCGACCGCAGCGGCAAGCCGCAGATCTATCGCCTGCAGCTGGCCAGCGGCGACGTCCGGCGCCTGACTTTCGATGGCCGTTTCAATGCCCGCCCTGACTTGAGCCCGGACGGGCGGACGCTGGCGGTGGTCAACGAGAATGGTGACGGCCAGTACCGCATCGCCACGCTGGACCTGCGCAATGGCGTGTTCAGCCGCATGACCTCGACGCGTCTCGATGCGTCCCCCAGTTTTTCGCCCAATGGCCGCATGCTGGTCTACAGCACCCTGCGTGCCGGCAAGGGCGTGCTGTCCATCATGTCGCTGGACGGGCGTTTCCGCCTGACCTTGCCGGCGATTGAAGGCGAGATCCGCGAGCCGGTCTGGTCGCCCTGGTTGCGTTGACCTATCCCCCTGACCCAAGGAGAAAACCCATGAACATGACAGTGAAGAACGTGGTGATCGGTTCCGTGCTGCTGGCCAGCCTGAGCGGCTGTTCGCTGTTCCGCTCCGGCAGCACGCCGGCGACCTCGCCGGACATGCAGTCGGACACGCTGCCGCCAGTGCTGGGCGTGGGCACGGTCGAGGCCGAGCCGGGCAAGCGTCGTCTGTGCAATCCGCAGGAACTGGAGCGCCTCTTTGCCGGCCTGGATCCGGCCATGCAGGCAAAGCTGGCGCAGAAGGTCTACTACTTCGCCACCGATGCCAGCGAACTGGCGCCGGAAGCGGCCGACAGCCTGGACGCCCATGTCTCGGTGCTGCTCAAGGGCGGCAAGACCATTGCCCAGCTCACCGGGCATACCGACGAGCGCGGCACGCATGACTACAATCTGGCGCTGGGTGAACGACGCGCCAATGCGGTGGCGCGCTATCTGGTCAGCAAGGGTGTCAGCAGCGACAAGATCGCCGTGGTCAGCATGGGCAAGGAGAAGCCGGTTGCCGATGGCCACGACGAAGCGGCCTGGAAGCTCAATCGTCGTGTCGAGCTGGATTACACCGAGTGTGCCACGCGCTGACGCGGATCACGGAGTCCGCCCTGCATTGATGCAGGGCGGAACCGGCAACCTCCGTCAGGAGGCTGTCTCGTCCATGCGGTAGATCGGCGGCAGCTGGTTGGCGGCGCTGTAGTGCACGCCGAGATCGCGCAGGATGCCGTCGCGCACGCTGAAAATGAAGCCGTGCACCGAGACATCCTGGCCACGTGCCCAGGCATCCTGAAGGATGGTGGTGTGGCACACGTTGGCGACCTGCTCGACCACGTTCAGTTCGCACATGCGGTCGATCTTCTGCTCATGGGTCAGGCCGACAAAGGCGCTTTCGTGGATGCGATGGATGTCCCGGATGTGTCGCAGCCAGTTGTCGATCAGACCGAACTTCTGGGTTTCCATGGCCGCCTTGACGCCGCCGCAGCCGTAGTGGCCGGTGACCAGGATGTGCTTCACCTTGAGCACCTCGACGGCATATTGCAGCACGGACAGGCAGTTCATGTCCGTGTGCACGACCAGGTTGGCGACATTGCGGTGCACGAACACCTCGCCAGGCAGCAGCCCCATGATCTCGTTGGCAGGAACCCGGCTGTCTGCGCAACCGATCCAGAGAAACTGCGGGGTTTGCTGCTGAGCCAGTTTTTCGAAGAAATCCGGATCGCGAGCCTTCACGGAATCGGCCCAGGATCGGTTGTTGCGAAACAGCTCATCCAGCATTCTCAGCATCCTCGTAGTCCTCAGTGTGACGTGACCAGTATGCCATGCCCGGTGCTGGCCATCCCGGTCACATTTGGCCATGATGCCCTGTCTGTCATTTCAGGGTAGTGAAACGATGTCCGAGCGCATGCACTGGTCAACACTGCTGTCTGCCACCCGCTTCAAGGTTCGCGATGGCGGCCTGCGTGCGATGCCGGCGGCCGTGAGCGAGGATGGCAGCGCCGGGCTGCGCTCGGAGTTTCACATCGATCATGATCGCATCGTGTTTTCCAGCGCCTTCCGTCGGCTCGGTCGCAAGACCCAGGTGCATCCGCTGGCGCGCAATGATCATACCCACAACCGCCTGACGCACAGCATCGAAGTCGCCAGCGTCGGGCGCAGCCTGGGCAACCGGGTCGGTGCCATGCTGCGTGCGGGTGGTCATCTGCCTGCACCTTACACGCCCTATGACATCGGCTCCACTGTACAGGTTGCCTGTCTGGCACACGATCTGGGCAATCCGCCCTTCGGGCACACGGGTGAGTATGCCCTGCGCGACTGGTTTCGCGAGCCGTCGCGCGCGGCGTTGCTGGCGCCGCTGAGCACGGGCCAGCGTGCGGACATCCAGACCTACGAAGGCAATGCCCACGGCCTGCGCCAGGTCTGCAGCCTGGAGATGTACAGCGGCGAGGGCGGCATGCGCCTGACGGCGGCCAGCCTGGGCACCTTGGTCAAGTACCCGTGGACGGCACAGACCTTTCCGGACAAGGGCAAGTTCAACATCTACCAGGCCGAGCTGGCCTATTTCGATGCCGTGGCGGAGGAGCTTGGCCTGCTCCGGCGCAGTGCCGAATGCTGGGTCAGGCATCCGCTGTCCTACCTCATGGAGGCCGCGGACGACATCTGCTATGCCATCGTGGATCTCGAGGATGCGGTCGAGATGGAGATTCTTGACCTGGTCGAGCTGCAGCGCCTGCTGGCGCCCATCGTCGATCCCGACAAGGTCTGGCAGATACGTGATCCGCGCCAGTACGCGGCGGCGCTGCGCGGGACCATGGTGGGGCGCTGCGTGAAGGATCTGGCTGATACCTTCATGCGTCACCATGACGCCCTGCTGGCCGGTGAGCTGCCCATGCATGACCTGATTGCCGGCGCCTCGCCGGAAATCCGGGACACCCTGGCGGCGTCCAAGCAGCTGGCCAGCGAGAAGGTCTACCGGCACCGCAGCAAGGTGGTCACCGAGGTGGCGGCCTATCCCTGCCTCGCCGTCATTCTGGATACCCTGGTGCCGACCGTGCATGCCCTGTGCACGCAGGGTCCGGATGCGCTGAGCCATCGTCAGCGCACCCAGCTGGCCTTGCTCGAGGTGCCTTTGCCGGAAGCGGTCAGCCTGTACGAGGGCTATCTGCGCGTGCTCGACTTCGTCGGCAGCATGACTGACAACCATGCCGCGCGCCTTGCCCGCGAGATATCCGGCATCGGACTGATCTGACGGCTTGCCAGTCTGGCTGACGGTGGTATTCTCCGGGCCGTGACTGAATGGTCAGTTTTCTTCAGGAGTTCTCATGCAGCTGCAAGACAAGATTGCCGTCATTACCGGTGGCGCCTCCGGCCTGGGTCTGGCCACTGCCCGCGTCCTGCTCGCCCGCGGCGTCCGCGTCGCCCTGTTCGATCTCAATGCCGAGAACGGCAGCGCCGTGGCCGCCGAGCTCGGCGCCAATGCCCTGTTCTGCCAGGTCAACGTGTCTGACGAGGCGTCGGTGCAGGCCGGTCTCGCGGCCGTGTCGGCGAAGTGGGGCGGGGTGCATGTGGTGGTCAACTGCGCCGGCATCGGCAGCGCCCAGCGCACCGTCGGCAAGAACGGCCCGCATTCGCTGGAGGTGTTCAACAAGGTCATCACGGTGAACCTGGTCGGTACCTTCAATGTGACGCGTCTGGCCGCTGCCGAGATGGCGAAGAATGACCCCAACGCGGATGGCGAGCGTGGCGTCATCATCAATACGGCCTCGGTCGCGGCCTTTGACGGCCAGATCGGCCAGGTTGCCTATTCCGCGTCCAAGGGCGGGGTGGTCGGCATGACGCTGCCGCTGGCACGTGATCTCGCCACGCTCGGGGTGCGCGTGAATACCATCGCACCGGGCATCTTCAACACCCCGCTGATGAATGCCTCGCCGGACTCGGTGAAGCTGCCGCTGATCGAGATGACGCAGTTCCCCAAGCGCCTGGGCGTGCCCGAGGAATATGGTCAGCTGGTCGCGCACATTGCCGAAAACAGCTTCATCAATGGTGAAACCATCCGCATCGACGGCGCTATCCGGATGGCTCCGCGCTGACATCCGGCTGCTTGCGCTGCCAGTTCTGCAAGCCATCGATGCCGTTCAGCACGGCGTCGATGCTGCTTGCGCAGGGCCACTGGCCCCCGGCTTCCTGACAGGCTGTCATGGCGGCCTCCAGGGCCTGGTGCAGCTCCGGCACGCCGCAGTAGCGGCAGGCCCCGAGCAGGCGATGCACCTCGTCTTTCCAGGCTGAGGCATTCTGGCTGGAGATGGCCTGCCGCATGCGCTGCAGGCAAGCCGGCAAGTCCTTGAGCAGCTCCTGCAGAAGCTCTTCCGCGAGATCGCGTCGACCACCTGCACGCTGGGTGGCCATGTCCCAGTCAACCACCGGCGCCTGCCAGATCACGAAGCGTGTCCACTGCTGCAGGATGTGCAGCAGCTGGGATTCATGCAGCGGCTTGCTGACGTAGTCGTCAATGCCGTTGCTGGCCCAGAACTCGCGCTCCGAGCTGAGCGCGTGCGCGGTCAGCGCGATGATGGGAACGCGTTGGCCCTGTGACTCATTGGCGCGAATGGCCTGGGCGGCCTCCAGCCCGTTCATGCCGGGCATCTGGATATCCATGAAGACCAGGTCGAAGGGCTGCTGGCTGGCGCGGTGTATGGCTTCAGGGCCGTTGTCGACGGCCACCGTGGTGATGCCGATGTCGGCCAGCCAGGTCTGCATGAGCTTGAGATTGGCAGGATGGTCATCGACCACCAGCACCTGCAGCGGCGGGTCCAGCATGGGAATCTGGCGTATCGGCAGGGTCAGCGGTGTCGAGTCCGCGATCGGTGCCAGGGACTCGAAGGGGTCCTTGCGCATCTGCCAGCGCACCGTGAAGGTGGAGCCCAGACCCTGCTGGCTTTCAACCGTGATGCGACCACCCATGAGCTCGACCAGCTGCCGCGTGATGGTCAGGCCCAGTCCGGTGCCGCCGAAGCGCCGCGAGGTCGAGGTGTCGGCCTGTTCGAAGGCATTGAACAGGCTCTCCTGCAGATGCCGGGGAATGCCGATGCCGCTGTCGCGAACGATGAGCACGAGGTCGGCGCCGATGGCATCCTGCCGCGTCACGTCGAGGCTGACGTTGACCTCGCCGGATGGCGTGAACTTGATGGCGTTGCTGATCAGGTTGGTCATGATCTGCTTCAGGCGCATGGGGTCGCCGAGCACGCTGCGCGGGATGCTGTCGCTGATGTGCTGATGCAGGGTGACGGGCTTGTCGCCGATCAGCGGTTGCAGCATGCCCAGGGTTTGCGACACCACCTCGCGCAATGACACCGGGGTGGCATCCAGGGTGAGTCGGCCGGCCTCCATCTTGGACAGGTCAAGCATGTCGTTGAGCATGGCCAGCAGATGTTCGGCGGACTGCTTGAGATCGTTGACATGGTCGCGCTGGCGCTCGTTGAGCGGGGTGCGCTCCAGCAGGCGGGCAAAGCCGATCAGGCTGACCAGCGGCGTGCGGATCTCGTGGCTGATGTTGGCGAGAAACTCCGATTTCAGCTCGGTGCTGGCCGCTGCCGAGCGACGTACGCTGTGCAGGGCGAGGTTCTGGCGTTCGACCGTGACCAGGGCCTCCTTGAGCTCCTCGTCGAGCAGCGCGACATCCTCCTTGAGACTGGCCTCCTGGGCAGCCCACTGCTTGAACAGCTTGTCCAGGTGCATGGCGAAGCTTGGCCAGACCTCGCGCGCCTCTTCCGGCACCATCATGCGGTTGACTGGCATGTCGATGGGCAGTGACTTGTCCAGTGTTGCCAGGGGGGCCAAGGTGCGCCGGATCTGCAGACGAATAAGGAGGAACAGGATCCCGATGGAGACCACCAGAATCAGGGCGTACTGCAATACCCGTTCATAGAAGGCGATTTTCTGCGGCCTGTCGGTCCCGGTCAGGATGAGGCGGCGCTGGTCGGGCAGGATGGCGATCCAGTGCATGCCTTCGTCGACAGCGACTGACAGCACGTGCAGGCGCAGACTCGTCGGCGCGCGCTGGTGCAGACCGGTGATGTCAGGGCGCGGAAAGTCGCTCATGCCGGCCTCGGCGATGACCTGGCCCTGCGAGTCGAGCAGGGTGATGCGGCGCAGACCTTCGAATTCCAGCTGCTGCGACAGCCAGCCTTGCAGGTCAGGGGTGCTGATGCTGCTCTGGTCCAGCCAGGCGCCGGCCTTCTCGATGGTGAACAGGCCCTGATTCTCGAATTGACGCTGCAGATCCTGCCGGTACATGCCCAGGTTGAGTGCGGGCAGCAGGACGAGGAAGAAGCTGGTAGGCAGCAGCACGGCCAGCAGCAGACGGTAGTGGAGTAGCCAGGGCAGCATGCGCGCCTCCGAGGGATGTGCACAGCTAGCCTAGCACGCTGCCACGGGCAGCTGCAGGTGGGAAGGGATCCGTCGGCATGACAGTGGGGAGCGGCGGCGCTTTCCATTACAATGCGCTGCTTTCCACTCCGCGAGTTGTCGGGCATGACCTATCCCACCATCGCCGACTGCATCGGCAACACGCCGCTGGTGCGCCTGCAGCGTCTGCCCGGGCAGACCTCCAACATCGTGCTGGTCAAGCTCGAGGGCAACAACCCGGCGGGCTCGGTCAAGGACCGTCCGGCATTGTCGATGATCCAGCGCGCCGAGCAGCGCGGCGAGATCTCGCCCGGTGACACGCTGATCGAGGCCACGTCCGGGAACACCGGCATCGCCCTGGCCATGGCGGCGGCGATCATGGGCTATCGCATGATCCTGATCATGCCGGCCAACCAGAGCCAGGAGCGGCGCGACGCCATGGCGGCCTATGGTGCCGAGCTGATCTCGGTGACCCAGGCCGAAGGCATGGAGGGCGCCCGTGATCTGGCGCTGAAGATGCAGGCCGAGGGTCTGGGCAAGGTGCTCAACCAGTTCGGCAACCCGGACAATCCGCAGGCGCACTACGAGGGCACCGGGCCGGAGATCTGGCGCCAGACCCAGGGCCGCATCACCCATTTTGTCAGCTCCATGGGTACTACCGGCACCATCATGGGCACCTCGCGCTTTCTCAAGGAGCAGAATCCGGCGATCCGCATCATCGGTCTGCAGCCGGCCGACGGCGCGCAGATTCCGGGCATCCGCTGCTGGCCGCAGGAATACCTGCCGACCATCTTCGAGCGTCAGCGCGTCGACGAGGTCATCGACATCCCGCAAGCGGAGGCGGAAACCATGATGCGCCGTCTGGCACGCGAGGAGGGCATCTTCTGCGGCGTGTCCTCGGGCGGGTCGGTGTGGGCGGCGCTGGAGCTGAGCAAGCGTGTCGAGAATGCCGTCATTGTCGCGATCGTCTGTGATCGCGGTGACCGTTACCTGTCCACCGGCGTGTTCACGCCGGTGCCGGCCTGATCGCGGAGCGTGACCATGAATACCCTGGTCTTTGACATCGAGACGGTGCCGGACATCGCCGGTGGCCGTCGTCTGTACGGACTGGCCGGGCTGGATGACGCCGCTGCCGCCGAGGCGCTGTTCAAGTTGCGCCGCCAGGAGACCGGCGGTTCCGATTTCATCCGCCACTCCCTGCAGCGCGTGGTCTGCATTTCGGCTGTGCTGCGAACCCGCGACGGCGTCAAGGTGTGGTCGCTGGGCGAGGAGTCCTCGACCGAAGGCGAGCTGATCCAGCGTTTCTTTGCCGGTCTGGAGCGCTACCAGCCCACGCTGGTGTCGTGGAACGGCAGCGGCTTCGACCTGCCGGTGCTGCATTACCGGGCCCTGCTGCATGGCGTGCAGGCGCCCAGCTACTGGGACCAGGGCGAGCACAACCGCGACGCCAAGTTCAACAACTACCTGGGACGTTTCCACGCCCGTCACACCGATCTCATGGATCTGCTCGCCGGCTACCAGGCGCGTGCCGTGCAGCCGCTGGACCAGATCGCCACCTTGCTGGGCTTTCCCGGCAAGATGGGCATGGACGGCAGCCAGGTCTGGCCGTCCTTCCTGGCCGGCGAGCTGGCGAAGATCCGCCAGTACTGCGAGACCGATGTGCTCAACACCTGGCTGGTGTTCCTGCGTTTCCAGTTCATGCGCGGGCTGCTGGATCAGACCGCGCTGGATGCCGAGTTCGCGCTGCTGCAGGACACCCTGCGCGCCAGCGGCCAGCCGCATCTGCTGGACTTCCTGTCGCAGTGGCAGTCGGCGACGGCCGCGATGCCGGCCGACAGTCCGCTGAATGCCCCGATTTCCTGACGATCTGCTTTTCGAGAGCCTCATGCCCCGTGTTCGCAAGAAAGAAAAACTGCGTGCCCAGCCGCCGCTGGATCTGACCATTGATCGCCTCAGCCACGAGGGGCGCGGCATCGCGCAGCGCGAGGACGGCAAGCTGGTGTTTGTTGATGGCGCGCTGCCAGGCGAGCAGGTGACCGTCCAGGTGACCTTCAGCAACAAGAAATTCGATGAGGCCCAGGTGGTATCGGTGCAGTATGCCGCCGCTGACCGGGTCCAGCCGCCATGCGCACACTTCGGCGTCTGTGGCGGCTGTTCGCTGCAGCACATGGCCCCGTCCGCGCAGATCGCCTTCAAGCAGTCCGTGCTGGCCGATCATCTGCGTCATTTCGGCGGACTCAGCCCGGAGACCTGGCTGGCCCCGCTAACCCATGATGCCTCGGTGGGCTATCGCCGCAAGGCGCGTCTGGGTGTGCGCTACGTGATCAAGAAGGAGAAGCTGCTGGTCGGTTTCCGCGAGCGTCAGGCCAGCTATCTGGCCGAGATCGACGCCTGCGCGGTCATGGACCCGCGTCTCGGTCAGGCAGTGACACCGCTGCGCGAGCTGATCGCCGGTCTGCAGGCTCGCGATCACATTGCCCAGGTCGAAGTGGCGGCGGGTGATCGCCTGCCGGGTCACGAGGACGTTGCGCTGGTGTTCCGCCATCTGGTGCCGCTGGTGGAGGCGGATCGCCAGGCCATCATCGCGTTCTGCGCCAGCCGTGGCTGGCAGGCCTATCTGCAACCTGCCGGTTACGACTCCGTGCACAAGATCTGGCCGGAGCAGGGGCCGGATCGTCTGGCCTACCATCTGGCCGCGTTCACGCCGCCGGCCGCACCGGCTGGCACCGGGCTGACCATGGCCTTTCACCCGAATGACTTCACCCAGGTCAATGCCGACATCAACCAGCGCATGATCAGTCTGGCACTGGAATTGCTTGGTCCTCGTCCGGACGAGCGTGTGCTGGACCTGTTCTGCGGTCTCGGCAATTTCACCTTGCCGCTGGCGACCCGTGCCAGGGAGGTCGTGGGCGTCGAGGGTGTCGCGAGCATGGTCGAGCGTGGCTACGAGAATGCGCGTGCCAACGGATTGGACAATGTGTCGTTTCATGCCCATGACCTGACCCAGGACTTCCAGACCCAGCCCTGGGCCGGGCTGGGGTTCGACAAGATCCTGATCGATCCGCCGCGCAGCGGTGCGCTCGAGGTGATTCCGCATCTGGCGAAACTGGGGGCGCGGCGTGTGGTCTACGTGTCCTGCAATCCGGCGACACTGGCACGTGATGCCGGCGCCATGGCGGAGCAGGGCTATGTGCTGGTCAAGGCAGGAGTGATGGACATGTTCACGCACACCACGCATGTGGAGTCCATCGCCCTGTTTGAAAAACGGCGTTGAGCGCCCCATAACAGGGCAAGAGCAACAGGAAAAGGCATCACCATGGTCAAGGTTCGCGAAGATTATCCGGTCCGGGTCGACGGCAGCGTCGATCTGGAGACCTGGCTCGCGCGCATCCAGGACCAGGTCGAGCTGCATGATCCGGCCGAGCTGTTGCGCGCCTGCCGCTACGCCGAGCAGCTCGACCGCGAGGCCGAGGCCCGCCACAACGTCTGGTCGACGCGAACCTCCAGCTTCCTGACCGGTCTGGCCATGGCCGACATCCTGGCCGAGCTCAACCTCGACCAGGACTCCCTGATCGCGGCGGTGCTCTACCGCTCGGTGCGTGAAGGGCGGGTCGAGCCGCGCCAGATCGAGAAGGACTTTGGCCAGGACATTGCCCAGCTCATCGACGGCGTGTTGCGCATGGCCGCCATCAGCCGGCTGATCAATCCGGACCACCACCGGCCCGGCAGCGGCACCGAGGCGCAGCAGCTCGACAGCGTGCGCAAGATGCTGGTGGCCATGATCGATGACGTGCGCGTGCCCCTGATCAAGCTCGCCGAGCGTACCTTCGCCATCCGCGAGCTGAAGGAGGCCAGCGACGAGCGCAAGCGCCGCGTGGCACGGGAAATCTTCGACATCTACGCGCCGCTGGCACATCGTCTCGGCATCGGCCACATCAAGTGGGAGCTCGAAGACCTGTCGTTCCGCTACCTGGAGCCGGAGGCCTACAAGCATATCGCCAGTCTGCTCGACGAGAAGCGACTGGATCGCGACGGCTACATCCAGCAGGTCATCCAGACCCTGCGCGACAACCTCGAGCGCATGGGCATGGTGCGCATGGAGGTCAGCGGGCGCGCCAAGCACATCTATTCCATCTGGCGGAAGATGCAGCGCAAGGGCATCGGTTTCCACGAGGTCTATGACGTGCGCGCGGTGCGCATCCTGCTGCCCGAGGTACGCGACTGCTATGCCGCGCTGGGCGTGGTGCACTCGCTGTGGAAGCACATCCCCAAGGAGTTCGACGACTACATCGCGACGCCCAAGGAGAACGGCTACCGCTCGCTGCACACCGCGGTCATCGGCCCGTCCGGCAAGCCGCTGGAGGTGCAGATCCGCACCTTCGACATGCATCAGGAGGCCGAGCTCGGCGTCTGCGCGCACTGGACCTACAAGGAAGGCAAGTCGGCACGCTCCGATCTGCGCTACGAAAACAAGATCGCCTGGCTGCGGCAGGTGCTGGAATGGCAGGATGACATCGGTGATCAGGGGCTGGATGACCTCGCCGAGCAGATCAACCACGCCATCCACGACGAGCGCATCTACGTGTTCACCCGTGACGGCCATGTCATCGACATGCAGGCCGGCGCGACGCCGCTGGATTTCGCCTACCACATCCATACCGAGGTCGGGCACGGCTGCCGCGGCGCCAAGGTCAACGGCCGCATCGTGCCCATCACCTACAAGCTGCAGACCGGCGAGCAGGTCGAGGTAATGACCACGCGCGGCGGTCAGCCCAGCCGTGACTGGATGAATCCGGCCTCGGGCTATCTCGGCACCAACCGTGCCCTAGCCAAGGTCAGGCACTGGTTCAAGCAGCAGGATCGCGAGGGCAATCTGGCCGAGGGCAGGGTGCTGCTGGAGCGTGAACTGTCGCGACTTGGCCTGCATTATCACCGTGCCGCACTCGACAAGATCGCGTCGCGCTTCAATGTCCGCACGGGCGAGGACGTGCTGGTGGCGCTGGGTGCCGGCGATCTGCCGCTGGCACGCGTCACCCATGCCCTGCACGAGGGTCTTGTGCTGCCCAGCCATGAGCAGCTGGCGCTGCCTGAGTTGCCGGTACGCCCATCTAGACAGAGTGCCGCCGAGCGTGGCTCGGGCATCATCATTGAAGGCGTCGGCAATCTGCTGACCCACATCGCCGGCTGCTGCAAGCCGGTACCGGGCGAGCCCATCGTCGGCTATGTCACGGTCGGCCGAGGTGTCAGCATCCATGCCCGCGGCTGTCCCGAGTTCATGCGTCTGAAGCAGGAGGACCCTGCGCGCGAAGTCGAGGTGCAGTGGCAGACCCGCGAGGCCGATACCTATGCCGTCGACATCCAGGTGCGGGCCTGGGACCGTACCGGCCTGCTGCGTGACATCACGGCCGTGCTGGCCAACGAGCAGGTCAATGTCACCGGCGTGCAGACCCATTCCGACAAGCGTGACAGCACGGCCAGCATGCGCATTACCCTGGAGGTGACCGGCCTGTCCAAGCTCTCGCGCGTGCTGACGCGCATCGAGCAGCTGCCCAACGTGATCGAGGCGCGTCGTCTGACCAGTCAGGGGCTGGGAGCAGGTCAGGAGTCGCGTGATGTCTGATCAGCCTGTCGTGACGCTGCCGGAGTTCCAGGTGCCGGCCCTTCAGCTGCTGCTGCAGGTCATGGCGCGTCTGCGTGATCCGGCGCAGGGCTGCGAGTGGGATCTGGCACAGACGCCGCAAACCCTGGCGCCCTTCACACTGGAGGAAGCCTACGAGGTGGTCGAGGCCATCGCGTCCGGCTCGCCCGCGGAGTGGCGTGACGAACTGGGCGATCTCCTTCTGCAGGTAGTGTTCCAGGCCCAGCTGGCCAGCGAGCAGGGCCTGTTTGACTTCGATGCGGTGTCGGCGGCCATCGTCGACAAGCTGATCCGCCGCCATCCGCACATCTTCCGCGACGGCCGTCTGGACCTGCCGCGCCAGACGCTGTCTGCCGAGCAGGTGGCTGCGCAATGGCAGGACATCAAGGCGCAGGAAAAGGCGCTCAGGGCGGCGACGCATCTGGCGGAAACCGGCCGGGCACCGCCCGAGCCCGCGTTTCTTGACAAGGTGGGTGCCGGGCTGCCGCCGCTGCTGCGTGCCGAGAAGCTGCAGGCGCGTGCCAGCGAAGTGGGCTACGACTGGCATGATCCGCGTGCCGTGATCGCCAAGCTGCGCGAGGAGCTCGACGAGCTTGAGCAGGCACTGGATCAGCAGGCACCGGCATCTGCCTTGCAAGACGAGCTGGGCGATCTGCTGTTCTGCTGCGTCAACATCGGGCGGCATCTGCGTGTCGACAGCGAGCAGGCCCTGCTCGGCTGCATCGCCAAGTTCCGTCGTCGTTTCGGTCACATCGAGACGGTGCTGAAGGCGAAAGGCGTGCCGCTGGCAGAGGCCTCGCTGGACGACAAGGAAGCGCTCTGGCAGGAAGCCAAGCGCTTGGGGCTTTGAGAGGGCAGACATGACCCGGACAATTACATCCGGGCCATGCTCAAAAGACGCGGGAGGTTTAAAAGGTGTAGCGACCACC
>VFQO010000414.1_pt1 | contig 46998 bp, 50 predicted proteins | sample 3512331 | NCBI WGS metagenome assembly VFQO01 (sample SAMN10412371, study PRJNA504923) | tailings metagenome | isolation source: Replicate 3 from Balatoc abandoned mine | place: Philippines: Itogon, Benguet | collected 2017-08-28 | reverse complement strand
GCGCATCGCGACGCGGATGCCGCTGCCGGTCTGGGTCGCGACATGGATCTTGCGGGAGCCGCGGATCGGGCCGGTGGTGACCCCGATGGGCTGGGCTTGCGTCTTGTCGAGGCGGCTGTCGATGTCGGCCATGTCTGTTCGCTCCATAGGTTCGGAGCGAGAATGGGGATTCCTGCCTATCGAGCCGTGGCGCGGAATACCGACCCTCCCTCCGCCGGTATTAGCCGGATCAGGTTCGACGGGTCGCGGGATGTTCCGCTCTCAACCTGCTGCTGCACACAGGCTCCCCGGGGATGAGCCGGTGATAGGGCGAATGGGCGCGGCTGTCTATGCCGTCCGGCGTCCCCGGCGCCGGGATCGCGAGGTCAGCGTTTGCGCTTGCCTCTCGGTTCGGGGACGATCGCGTTCCGATAGATGCCGATGACCTCCACCGCGCAGGGGCGGCCCAGCAGTTCGGTGCGGCCCAGTTCGCGCGCCTGCCGGGCGTAGAAGTTGCAAGTCGGGAGGTTCAGCGTTTCCTCGGGCGAATTGCCGTAACCGATCGTGTATTCATTGTCCGGTTGGCGCAGGATCGAGAAATAGGTCGATTGACTGGCGCCCCATCCCATGCACGACCCGATGTTGAACTGCGGCCCGTTCACGCGCAGGCATTCGGTCTGATAAGCCTCAACCGCCGCGGCATAGGTGGGATGCCCCGCCGTAATGATGTAATGCGACTCCTTGGTGCGCCAGTTCTTATATTCGCGGAAGGCCAGCCACAGCGGTTGCCAGCCCTTGGGTGGGCGGGTCAGCGGCGGGAGGATGCGGCGCCAAGCCTCGACCGGCTGGCCGGGGGCGCCGCTCTCCTCCCGATAATTTGGGTCAGGAATGCAATCGGTGATGTAAAGGCCCGACTTTTCGGTCCCGGGCGTTTGCTGACCCGGGAGCGTGCCCGGCGGACAGCTCAGATACTGGCCCGCCCATGCCGCCGAGGGGGCTGCCCAGGCGGCCGCGAACAGCGCGGCGGCGGTGAGGGCGGGGCGGAGGCGGCGGCGCATCAGCGAACTCCTGCGAGAAAATCATGGACGACGAGGCCGGGGATGCGGCTGTCGTAAGCGGCCTGCAGCGTGCACGGCTGTTTCAGCAGCTTGCACCGGACCTCGGCCGCCTGTGCGGCGCGTTTGGCGGTGGTTTCGGGGGTCGCGCTATTGCCCTGGGCGCCAGTCCAAAAAGTCTGGATAAAGCCGTTGCCGACATAGGCGAGCAGGTCGCAGGGGCGGCCCGCGCCCTTCGTACAGGCGGCGAGCGCCTCGCGCTCGGCGTCGCCGAGACGGCGATGGCCGCGGGCGATGTAGAGCCGATTGTCATAGCCGTCGGTCCCCTTCACCCACGCGACCGCGGCATAGAGCTTGCGCGCGGCGGCGAGGTTGGGCCGGTGCTCGCGCTTGCCCGACGCAAAGGTGCCGACGACCTCGCACGGCAGCGGCTGCTTCGCGCTGCAGTCGGCAAGCACCTGCTTGCGGGTGCGGCCGCCGTCGCCCGCCCAGGCGTTGAGCAGGTCGCCGTAGCGGTTGCGGATGATCGCCATCGACGAATTGTGCCACTCGCCGATCGAGGTGCAGCCGCCGCCCATGTCGCGGTTGCACGCGGCGAGTGCGTCGCGCGGCGCCGCGTTGGGGCCGTTGTAATTGCCCGACAGCCAGACGTCGCCGGCATCGGCGTGCCACGCGATCGCTGCATAGGTCTGTGCGACGGGGCGCGGCGCGGCGACGGGCGCGGCGGCATTGGGGTTCGGCGCGCAGAGCGGGGTGCCGTCGGGGGCGTAGCCGACGATCATGTCGCCGGGGCCCGGCCCGCCGGGGCAGCGCTGCTGCGCCGCGGCGCTGCCGGGAAGTGCGAAGGCCGCGATGAGCAGCGCGGCGAGCGCGGCAAGCGCCGACCGGAACGGCCGCGCGGTCATGATCCGGCGGCCGCGGCGTTGAGGTCGTGCACGGCAACGCCAGCGGCGCGGCTGTCATAGGCGGTCTGCACGGTGCATTTGGCCTTGCGCTGCTTGCAGTCAGCCTCGGCGGCCTGGCGCGCGCGCTTCGACGTGCGCTCGGCCACGATCGAAATGTCGGTGCCGGGACGATAGATCATCAGGACGCCGTTGCCGACGCCCGCGGCGATCTGGCACTTGCGGCCCGTCGCCTTAGCGCAGGCGGCCAGCGCCGCCGCCTCGGCATCGGCCAGCTGGCGGTGCCCGCTGGCGATGTACAGGCGGTTGTCGAAACCCTCGCCCCAGACCCAGGCCGCGGCGGCATAGATTTTCCGCGCGGTCGCGATGTCGGGCGTATGGCGGCGCTTGCTCGAGCTGAAGCTGCCCAGCACCTCGCACGGCAAGAGCTGTTTCGCGCGGCAATCGGCGAGCGCCTTTTTGCGCATTTGGCCGCCCTGGCCATTCCAGCCGCCATAGAGACCGCCCTGGTTGTCACGCAGGATCGTCATCGACGAATTATGCCATTCGCCGGCCGAGGTGCAGCCACCACCCATCGCCTGATTGCAGGCCGCGAGCGCCTCCTGCTCGGCGGCGTTCGGCCCGGTCCAGTTGCCCGACATCCACACATCGTCAGCATCGGCATGCCAAGCGATCGCGCCATAGCTGTAGGTTGGTGCGGACCCTCCGCCTCCGCCTCCGCCCGCTGCCGGGGCGCAGATCGGCACCGCGGCGACGCCGTGGCTGCCGCCCGAAACGCCGACCTGAACCTCGCCGGGGCCGGGGCCGCCCGGACAGGGATAATTTTGTGCCGCGGCCGGACGGGGGGCAAAGAGCAATAGGGCGCCGACCGTCACGCCGATCGCCCAAGCAATGCGCGACATCATGGCGTCATCCTTTCAGGAAAAATTCCTGGGCGTGCGGCAGCATCGCCCGCATTCCTTCGATATGGGAGCGCAGCATCGCGAGCGAGATGCGGCGGTCGGCGGCATAGAGGGTGTCGTCGATGCACATCAGCCCGGGGGACTGGCGCGAGGCGCGGCCGTAGATGTTGGTGCTGTTCCAGCGCTCGGCAAGTTCGGCCGTCCCCTTGGGCGCCGCGATGCACGAGCGGAATTGCAGCAACCGGCAGCCGCTTGTGTCGCATTGTGCCAAAAACAGCGTGTAGGTGGTATCGGCGGCGTCGATCCGGACGGGATCGTCACCGCCGCCGCCGACCAGCTTGACCTGATAGCCGAGCTCGCCAAGCGCGCTGACGATGGTGGCCGGTTTCATGGCGAGCAGCGTGCGCGCCTCGATGGCGTCCTGGGCGCTGGCCGCGGGTATCGTGGCGCCAAGCGCCGTCATCAGGAGGGCGAGACCGGCGGTCGCGCCGCCCGTAGGCAATGTCGTTTTCATAAGCAATATTTATCAGCCACATGGATAGCCAACCAATGATGCGATGTACTGGTGCACCATCTTCGCTTTGGGACCAGTGCTGCTGGTCTAGAAAAGCGGCGTAGGGCCGAACGCCCCGTGATGAGGAACCAAAGCCGATGACGAGATGGCAAGTGACGCGACCTGGCCGAATTGCGGCAGCGGCGTTTCTGCTGGCCGGGGTAGCGGCCTGTGGCGGCGAACCCAGCGATGCGGCGGCCAGCGCTGCCGCGGTCGAAACGGCGGCCAAGCCCGCCGCAGCGCGTGCGCCCAACACGGCCGGTGCGGACGGCGCCGATGATCGTCCGGTGCGCACGATGACCGAAAGCGACCGGCTGCGGCTGGAAATGGCTGACGGCGCCTGCCGGAGCAATGATTTCAAGGGCTTTTTCCAGGCGTTCACCGGATCCTGGGCGGTCCGCGAAAAATATACCGCGGCCACGGTCGGCTTTGGCGAGACCGGCAAGGCGCGCAAGATCGCCAAGCGGCGCTACCTCGACCAAAATCACTTTCCGCTGGCGACGATCGACTATTTCTTCGTCACCGCCGAGACGGCGATGAAATTTGACCTGAACGGCGGGGATTCAGACGATCTGCGCTACGTCCAGGTCGAGTTCAACCAGTCGGGCGACAACCGCGTCCGGATCGACTGGCTGCCGGGGATTTTCGAAATGAACCTGACCCCGCCGCCCGAAGATCTGCAGGAGGGTTTGGGCGACTTGGTGCAGGAAACCGGGTCGGGCGGCTATCTGCTGTTCTTCCCGACCGAAAGCTGCTGGGAACTGGTCGACGACATCGCCAATCCGCCGTTGCAGATATGATGGCCTGCGCGCGCCTTGTCCGCGGCCTGCTCGTCCGCCGCCCGCGGCGTGTTCGCCCGCTGTTGCTGGTCATCGCCGCGCTGCTGGGGCTTGCCAGCATCGCTCCGCCCGCCGCGGCGCAATATCCCTGTCCGTCGCCCGGCCCGAACGATCAAGTGGTCGGCGAGATCGACCTTGGGCCGGGGCTCGGCAAGGGGCTGATGTGCGTGCCGCGCAACAATGGCCCTGCACCGCCACCCGCGGCGCCGCGCATCGTCAACCAACATGCCTCGATCGCGTGGCACCCCGACGTCGATCAGGTGTGGCTGGAGGGGAATTTCGACGGCCCGCGCGGCGCCCAGGAAAAGGCGCTGGCGGCGTGCCAGCGGGCGATGGGGCCGGGGTGCGTGTCGATCGGCGAATGGGCCAATTCGACGACCGCGATCGCGCGCGACTGGAACGGGTTTCTGCACAGCGGCTGGGGCGTGAACGGGGACGCGGCGAAGGCCGCGGCGCTGGCCAATTGCGGCCGCGATCAACCGTTGCCGTGCGAAATCGTCGCAAGCTATGGCGCGGGCAAGCAGCGGGCGACGCCCGATCTGGCGAAAGCGCGCAAATTGTACGGCGCCGCCGCTTGGGTCGAGGACAAGCGCGCGCCCAAGACCGCGCCGGGACGCGCGTGGATCGCGACCGGACACCCGACCCTCGCGGCCGCTACCGGCGCCGCCATCGCCGCGTGCCAGCGTGCCAATCCAGGGCTGACGTGCATCTATTGGGGCGTGAGCGGCAATGGCGTGATCCAGACCTATACCAACGACGGCCGGCCGAACGGCCTGCCCGAACGCGATGCGAAGCGTGCGGTGGCGGCGATGAAGGCGCTGTGCGCGCCGCAGAAACAGACCTGTCGGCCGCAGGCGGTGTATGACAGCCGCCGACCGGGACTGTTTGTTCATGATTTTGCGACCGGATCCGCCGACTAAGCTCTGTCCCCGACGGCCACGCGATTTCGCTGTCATTGCGCGCCCGGCTGCGCGATGAACGGCGCGGCGAACGGCAATATGGCAGCGGCGGGAGGCGGCGATGCAGGCGTGGATTGCGGCAGGACTGAGCTTGGCGCTGATCGCGGCCAGCCCGGCGGCGACGGTCGACGATCTCGGCTGGCTGGCGGGGCAGTGGGTCAGCGACGCGGACGGCCGCTGGACCGAGGAAAGCTGGACGGCGCCGCGCGCCGGGGTGATGCTGGGGCACAGCCGGTCGGGTCGCGGCGATGGTCTGCGCGAGTTCGAATTTCTGCGGATCGCGGCGGGCGCCGACGGCGTCCCGGCCTATATCGCGCAGCCGGGCGGACGGGCGCCGGTGGCCTTTGCGCTGGTGCGGCGCGACGGCACCAGCGCGACGTTCGAAAATGCGGCGCATGATTATCCGCAGCGCATCGCCTATGTCCGCGCCGGCGACACGCTGACTGCGACGATCGCGAAGATCGACGGGTCGCGTCCGATGCGCTGGGTGTATCGGCGGCGCTAACCCGTCCGGCGCGCCAGCCAGACCCCCGCGATCATCAGCGCGATGCCGGCGAGGCGTTTCGCGTCGAGCGGGAAGCGCAGCGATCCGAACAGCGCGAAATGGTCGATCACCGCGGCGCTGAGCAGCTGGCCGACGAGGACGAAGAAGATCGCGTTGCCGACGCCGAATCTGGGCGCGATGAAGGTCACCGAAATCACGTAGAAGGCGACGAACAGCCCGCCGAAATAGAAATGAAACGGGATGTCGGACGAAAAGCGGATCTGGCCGAGCGTCCCGGTCGCGAGCGCGCCGGTCGCGGCGATCAGAAAGGCGAGGCCGAACAGGATCGTCGATGCGGCCAGCGGGCTGCCGAGCCGCCCGCCGAGCCCGCCATTGAGCGCGGCGAGGATCGGGATGCCGATGCCGGTCAGCAGCATGACGAGGGCGAAGGTCGGGGCGTTGCTGCTCGTCATTGCGGCGGCGCCTTGGCCGCCCGCAAGGCGCGAAATTCGGTGACCGCCAGGCCGCCGATGCCCCAATTGTCGAGATCGACCTCGTCGATCGTGACGACGGTGGTGGCGGGGTTCTTGCCGAGGATACGCTGAAGCAGTTCGGTGACCCCGCCGATCAGTTCGGCCTTTTGTGCGGGCGTCGCGCCCTCGCGGGTGATCCTGATATTCACATAGGGCATCGGCAAGCTCCTCAGCTGGCGGGTTGCGCGGGCCAGCCCGGCATCGCGGGAAAGCCCGGCAGCGCGGCGATCCGGTCCGTCCATTCGCGGATTGCGGGCCAGTCGGCAAGATCGATGTCGCCCTCTGCCATCAGCGCCAGATAGGGGCTGGCGGCAAGGTCGGCGATGGTCAGCCGATCGCCGACCAGCCAGCGGCGCCGCGCCAGATGCGCCTCGATGACGGGCAGGAAGCGGGCGGTGACGGCCTGCGCCTGATCTTCCGCGATCGTCGTCCCGAACTGGCGGGCCAGACGGAGTGCGGCGGGACCATTGGCGATTTCATTCGCCGCGTGCGACAGCCAAAGGGCAATTTCGCCGCGTTCCGCCGGGGAGTGGCCATCCCACGCGCCGGGGCGGTGGCGCGCCGCGAGATAGGCGAGGATCGCCTGGCTGTCGCGCAGGCGAAAATCGCCGTCGACATAGACGGGGATCTGGCGCATCGGGGTGATCGCCGCGAAGGCGTCGGACTGGCGCGCCGCGGCGTCGGTCGGTTCCTCGTCCCACCGCAGGCCAGGGAAGGTCAGCGCCATGCGAACCTTGTGGGTGTTGCCCGACCGCGGGGTGCCATAAAGCTGGATCATCGTCATTCTCCGGAAAGCTGGGTACGAAGCGCGGCGTTTTCGGCGCGCAGCTGGTTGAGCTCGGCGGCCATCGGTTTGATCGCAGCGGAAATTTCGGCTTCGGTGAAGCGCGGGGTGATGTGCTGCGAACAATTCCATTCCCACCCGATGACGTCGATCAGGAAGGCGCGTTCGGGGGTGGCGCGATACCCTTCGGGCATCAGCGAGGTGACGAGGGCGGGGTCGTCGGCCAGCTCGACGCTGTGCGCGTGGCCGACCAGCTTCAGCCGGTCCTTGTTGGGATAATCCATCAGGAACAGCGAGACGCGGTCGTTGCCCGCGAGGTTGGCGGTGCTGATATATTGCTTGTTGCCGCGATAATCGGCGAACCCGATGCAGTTCCCCGCGATATGGCGGAGAAAACCGGCGGGGCCGCCGCGGTGCTGCATATAGGGCCAGCCGTGCGCGGTGACGCTGGCCATGTAGAAGCTGTCGCGGAGCGCGATATAGTCCAGTTCCTTGGCGGTGAGCGCGTCGGGGGTGCCGTCGGCGCCCACGTCCATCTTGAGATAGGAGGCGCGCGAGCCGTGGCGTTCCTGCAACGCCTTGACCGCGTCGCTGAACAGGGTGTGGCGGTAATTGCGGGCCATGATGTCGATCCTTCGCGCGCGGGGAGGGGGGAGCGAACGAAGGCCGAGAGGGACACCTCCATTCGCCACCTATATTTAGATCGTTGCAATGATCGATATAACCGGCAAAGAGTGCATCAGTTTATTTCCAAAAATGGAATAATTGATGGACCGGTTGCTGACCCTGGAAATGTTCGTCGCGGTGGCCAGCGAGGGCGGCTTTGCGGCGGCGGCGCGCAAGCTTAACAGCTCGCCGCCCGCCGTCACGCGCGGCATCGCGGCGCTCGAGGCGCGGCTGGGGACGTTGTTGTTCCACCGCTCGACGCGCGCCGTCGCGCTGACCGACGAGGGCGCGGCGTTTCTGGAGCAGGCGCGGCGAATATTGGCCGATCTGGCCGGGGCCGAGCGCGAGCTGCGCGGGGCGGCGGCCGAGCCGCGCGGCCAGCTGTATGTCACCGCGCCGGTAATGTTCGGACGCTTGCACGTGTTGCCCATGGTCGGCGAATTGATGGCGGTGCACCGCGAGCTGATGGTGCGGATGATGCTGATCGACCGCAATGTCCGGATCGTGGAGGAGGGGATCGACGTCGCGGTCCGGATCGGGCCGCTCGCCGATTCGGCGCTGAAGGCGGTGCGCATCGGGTGGGTGCGCCAGATGCTGGTCGCCAGCCCCGCCTATCTGGCGCGCCGCGGGGCGCCACGGACGCTCGCCGAGCTGGCGGAGCATGAGCTGATCGGGACGATGGGACCGCGCGCGACGGGGGAATGGCAGCTGGCGAGCGGCAGGTGGCGGCTCGACCCGCGCCCGCGGCTGGTGGTCAACACCGTCGACGGCGCGCTTGCGGCCGCCGAGGCGGGGCTGGGGATCGCCAATCTGCTGAGCCACCAGCTCGCCGACGCGCTGGGTGCGGGGCGGCTGATCGCGCTGCTGGCGGACGAACAACCGCCTGCGCTGCCGGTGCATCTGCTGTTCGAACCGTCGCGCGCGGGATTGCCCGCGGTGCGCGCGTTTGTCGAAGCGATGAAGGGGCGGGCGCGGACGGCGGGGTTGGGGTGAGGTACCCCCCTCCTTTTCAGGGAGGGGTTAGGGGTGGGTGCGAGCGATAGCGAGCCGAGGCACAGAGCGCCGCCTTTGGCGGCGACCCACCCCCGACCCCTCCCTAAGAGGGAGGGGAGAAGCGGTGGCAGGCTGCTAACGGCACCCCCTCAGAACTGATACGCCAGCCCGCCGCCGAACAGCCATTGGTCGGCGCTGCCGACGTCCTTGACGATCGGCGAATCGGCGAGGCGCGAGAGGAGGCGGCCATATTGGGCGCCGCCGATCAGCACGAAGCCTTTGCGCAGGTCGCCCGACAAGGCATAGGCGCCCGCGAGGCCGAGGGTATATTTGCCCGCCCCTGCCTTGGCGCCCGCGCCGGTATAGACGGGCAGGCCGCTCGCGGCGCTGCCCAGCGGATCGATGTCGTAATAATAGCGGCCAAAGCCCTTGCCGTAGAAATTGACCGACGCCGACACGCCGACAAAGGCGCGTTTCGACAGCGGGGTGCCATAGTCGATCGTCGGCGACGCGGCCCAGCTGCCGTGGCGGCCCGAAATATCCTTCAATGCGACGAGGCGAAAGCCGATCTGGTCATAGTCGCTGGTGATCACCCCGGTGTGGGTGACGCCGGTGAAGAAACCCGCCTCGACTGCCAGCTTGCGCTTGCCGAGCGCCTCGACCTGCGGATCCTTGATGCTGCCGGTGCGGTCGGCGCGCAGGCTGATGATCGGGCCGAATTTGAAATCGGTCTTTTGCCCGCGGCGGTGGCGGATCAGGTCGACCTGAAGATTGGTACCGCGGGTCGAAAAGGAATAGCCGTCGTAGCGGCCGCGAATGTAAAAGGCGGGGAGCAGGCGGCGCTCGTCCGAGCCGTTATAATCGGGGGTGCTGAGGATGCCGCCAGCGACCGAGATATAGTTGCGCGACCATTTGCGGTCGCTGTCGTCGTCATCGTCGCGGGCGGCGGGGAGTAGGATATTTTCGTCGAGGTCGCTGCTGTCCTGGAGGGCATAAGCGGGCTGGGCGGCGTCGGGGGCCAGCCCGTCCACCAACCCGTCGACCGTCGTCTCGACCGCCGCAACGGGCGCCGCGATCTCTTCGGCCATGGCGGGTGTCGCGGCAAAGCCGACGAGCGCCAGTGGCACAAGCTGCCGAAGGAAGCGAAGTGGGCCGCGCGGGTGGGAACGGGGGGTCAAAACGGGCATATTCATCCTATATTCTTGCCCCTCTTGCCCGGGGGTGTAGGTGAAGGTCCAGACATTGCAAAGACTTCGTCTTGCCCCATCATGGTTTTGGCCGCATCGTGCTTTTTATGCATCACTACCGCCCTTCCGCTTGCCTATCGCGCCGCAGCGCCATTGGTTCCCCGCGCGGTGCCGTCCGGTCTGGACGCGAAAGGCTGTCGCGGCCATGAACCGGAGCGGACGCCTGATCGGTTATGCGCTGATGGCCACCGCAGCCGCGCTGGCGCTGGCGCAGCGGCAAGGCGCGATCGAGAGCGTCGGGCCGTTTCCGGTCGCCGCGGTCGCGTTGCTGATCGGGATGATCGGGGTGATGCTGGTGTTCACCGACCTGATGGTGCGGGGCCTTTACGCGCAGGTCGATGCTGCGAAACGCGACGAGGGCCGGGACGAGTAAATCCTTTTCGTTCGACAGTATCGGTGGTTACCATTATGACGGCCCGATGACTGATCGACCGCATACGCCGCTGCTCGACACGGTGGATGTCCCCGCCGACCTCCGCAAGCTGAAGCCCGAAGACCTCCGCCAGTTCGCCGACGAACTGCGCGCCGAGATGATTTCGGCCGTCGGGACCACCGGCGGCCATCTGGGGTCGGGACTCGGCGTCGTCGAACTGACCACCGCGCTCCATTATGTGTTCGACACCCCGCGCGACAAGATCGTGTGGGACGTCGGGCACCAATGCTATCCGCACAAGATCGTCACCGGGCGCCGCGACCGGATTCGCACCTTGCGCACCGGCGGCGGGCTGTCGGGCTTCACCAAGCGCAGCGAGAGCGAATATGACCCGTTCGGCGCCGCGCACAGTTCGACCTCGATCAGCGCGGCGCTCGGTTTCGCGATCGCCAACAAGCTGAAGGACGAACCCGGCCGCGCGATCGCGGTGATCGGCGACGGGTCGATGTCGGCGGGCATGGCCTATGAGGCGATGAACAATGCCAAGGCGGCGGGCAACCGGCTGATCGTCATCCTCAACGACAATGATATGTCGATCGCTCCCCCTGTTGGAGGACTCTCGGCCTATCTGGCCAAGCTGGTGTCGTCGCGGCCGTTTATCGAGCTGCGCGAAATCGCCCGGCGCTTTGCGCGCAAGCTGCCCGAACCGCTGCACAAGGCGGCGAAAAAGACCGACGAATATGCCCGCGGCATGGCGATGGGCGGCACCTTGTTCGAGGAGCTCGGCTTTTATTATGTCGGGCCGATCGACGGGCATAACCTCGACCATCTGATCCCGATCCTGGAAAATGTCCGCGACAGCGACCATGGCCCGGTGCTGATCCACGCGGTGACGATGAAGGGCAAGGGCTATGGCCCCGCCGAGGCCGCCGCCGACAAATATCATGGCGTCCAGAAATTCGACGTGATCACCGGCGAGCAAGCAAAGGCGCCGCCGGGACCGCCCGCGTACCAGAATGTGTTCGGCGAAACACTGGCGAAGCTCGCCGACAGCGATCCGCGCATCGTCGCGATCACCGCGGCGATGCCGTCGGGCACCGGGGTCGACAAATTCGCGAAAGCGCATCCGACGCGCAGTTTCGACGTCGGCATTGCCGAACAGCATGCGGTGACCTTTGCCGCGGGGCTCGCGGCGCAGGGGATGCGGCCGTTCTGCGCGATCTATTCGACGTTTTTGCAGCGCGCCTATGACCAGGTCGTCCACGACGTGGCGATCCAGAACCTGCCGGTGCGCTTTGCGATCGACCGCGCCGGGCTGGTCGGCGCCGACGGATCGACCCATGCGGGATCGTTCGACGTCACCTATCTCGCGACGCTGCCCAACATGGTGGTGATGGCGGCGGCGGACGAGGCCGAACTGGTCCATATGACCTATACCGCCGCCGAATATGACGATGGCCCGATCGCCTTCCGCTATCCGCGCGGCAACGGCACCGGGGTGGCGCTGCCCGAGGTGCCGGAGAAGCTGGAAATCGGCAAGGGCCGCGTCGTGCGCAGCGGCAAGACCGTCGCGATCTTCTCGCTCGGCACCCGGCTCGCCGAGGCGCTGAAAGCCGCCGACACGCTGGAGGCGCGCGGGCTGTCGACGAGCGTCATCGACCTGCGCTTTGCCAAGCCGCTCGATGAAGAGCTGATCCGCAAGACTCTCGCCGCCCATGAAGTGTGCGTGACGGTCGAGGAAGGCAGCATCGGCGGGCTCGGCGCGCATGTGCTGACGCTGGCGAGCGACGAGGGGCTGATCGACGCGGGGCTGAAACTGCGCACGCTGCGCCTGCCCGACATGTTCCAGGACCAGGACAAACCCGAACTGCAATATGATGCGGCGGGGCTGAACGCGCCGCAGATCGTCGATTGCGTGCTGAAGGCGCTGCGGCATAACAGCGCGGGGGTCGAAGAGGCGGGCGCGCGGGCTTAGCGATACACCTCGCGACGGTGGCCGACGGCGATGACGATGATGACCAGTCGTTGATCTTCTATTCGGACGATGACGCGGTAATCGCCAACGCGATAACGCCAATAGCGCTTTCGTCCGCCCACCATGGCCTTGCCGCGCTGGCGCGGGTCGTCGAGAGCGGCGACCTGCTGCAGTCCGGTCAGGATGGCGTCGCCGACGTCTCGCGGCAGCTTGCGAAGCTGCCGCCGCGCCGCCGCATCGAAATCAAGCGTCCAGGCCAAGCTCGCGTCGCATCTGCTCCAGCGACACGGTTTTGCCGGCGTCGGGATTTTTCAATGCCTCTTCTAACAGGGCGATATCTTCGAGATCCTCGATATATTCCTCGATCGCCTTCCGCGCGAGCGCGGTTTTCGTGCGGCCCGACCGCTTGGCAGCCGCGGTCAAACGCTCTTCAAGTTCCTTGTCGAGGCGGATGGCAAGCATGTCGGTGCTCCTTTGCTATACATATATAGCGCGAGAGGTTTCGCGGCAAGAAGGGTGCTCGGCGGATTGAACGACAATGGACATTTCTGCCGAAGCGGTGGATGACTGACGCGGTGATGAAAGCGTCGGCATGAACTTCTTCAACCTCCTGCAATCGCTCGACGAGCTTTTGTACGAGGTGATGTCGTGGCTGGTCTTTTATCCGGTCACCTTGTGGCGCACGCTCGTGCGCCCGCTGCAGATGATGGATTATTCGGACGTCGAGCAAGGTGATGCGACCGACCAGCAATATACCGACACGCTGAGCCCGCCTTTGTTCCTGCTCTTGTCTCTGATCCTCGTCCATGCCGCCGAGATCGCGCTGGTCGGCAATGATGCGGTGATCGCGAGCAAGGTCGGTCTGGCGGCATTCGTCAGCAACAACACCGACCTGATCATCCTGCGCATCGTCAGTTTTAGCCTGTTTCCGGTCATGCTGGCGACGCGGATGGTGCGGGCGCAGAATTTGCAGGTCAACCGCGACACGTTGCGCGCGCCCTTTTACAGCCAATGCTATGTCGCCGCGGTGCTGGCGATGCTGCTGGGCGGCGCGGTGATCCTGATCAAGCTGGGACACGACTGGTCGGTGCTGACCGGCGGCGTGCTCGCGCTGTTCGGATTGCTCTGGTTCGGCTTGTTACAGACCGCCTGGTTCAACCAGCATCTGACATGCGGGCGGCTGCGCGCCTTTGGCCATGCGTCGCGCGCGATGGTCGAAAGCCTGGCGGCGATGCTGCTGCTGTCGAGCCTGTTCCGCTGACCGCAAAAGAAAACGGCCCGAGATCGCCGGGCCGTTATCGTGAAAAGCGCCTGACCGATCAGCTGGTCGGAATCGCCGCCTGCGCGTCGCGGCCGTCGCCTTCGGGGGCGGCCAAGATGTCGCGGGTGACCAGGCCCTTGTCGACGACCTGGGTGTCGGGGCTGCCGACCTGGCTGCGGATGCCGGGATCGGCGCGGGCACCGTCCGCGCTGCTGATCACCGCGGCTTCATTGGGGCTGCGCGCCGAGGGGCCGCCGAACAGCGCGCGCAGCGTCTGCTCCGCGGTCGATTCGCCGCCGGGACGGACGGTGCCGGGGGCGGGCGGGGCCAGCGAGAAATCGGGCGGCACGACCAGCGGCGCCTGACGCGACACCGCGAATTCATCGGGGCGGTCGCGGTTGAACAGATTGTTCGACCCGCAGGCCGACAGGGTGGTGGCCAGAATCGAGGCGGCCAGGATGGCGGTGGTCCGGTTCACTGTAATAACTCCTATGCGCCCCGTTTAATCGGCGCCCCCGTTAATTGACTGGCGGCTTGGTGTCCGTGCTGGCCGCCTTTTCGCCGAAGAGCAGCGCGCGCGCAACCAGCAAAAGCACCCCGATCGATATGCAGGCATCGGCGACGTTGAAGATCAGGAAGGGCCGGAAATCGCCAAAATGCAGATCGGCGAAATCGACGACAAAGCCGTGGCGGACGCGGTCGACGATATTGCCGAGCGCGCCGCCCAGAATCAGCGCGAGCGCGATCACGTCGCCGCGCGCCTTTTCGCGCGTCATCCAGACCGCGACCGCCGCGGCGACCGCGGCGGTGACCCCGACCAAAGTCCAGCGCGTCGTGTCGTTGCAATCGGAAAACATCGACAGCGAAATGCCGCAATTTTCCGCCCAGGTCAGGTTGAAGATGTCAATGATCTCGATCTCGCGCTTTGCCTCGAGTGACAGCGGGGTGATCACCACCCATTTGGTCACCTGATCGAGGATGAAGGCGAAGGCCGCGATCAACAGGCCAAAGCGCAGGTGCGGCGAACGAGAGCTGGTCATGCCGGGTTCAATACCGTCTCGCAGCGATTGCACAAGGCGCCGTCCTCGGTAACTTCGGGGAGGTGGCGCCAGCAGCGGCCGCATTTGTGGTCGGTGGTGGGGGTGACTCCGACCCGTACAAAATCAACGTGGTCGTGCCAAAAGGTGTCGCCCAGAGGATCAGCAATAGAAATCACCTGATCGCCAGACGACGATTCCACGACGTTCCACTTTTCCAATTTCACATCTTCGACGATGCAAACCTCTGCGAAATTGATCGACCGCAGAAGTTCAAGATCGGCGTCATGAAAGCAATGTACCTCGACGCGCGCCTCCAAACTGGATTTGATGAGCTTATCACGGCGAAGAGGTTCGATCGCGCCCGAAACTGCCCAACGAATTTCGCGTACCCGCGCCCACTTTTCCTTCAGTTCGTCATTCCCGCGAACGCGGGAACCCAGGGTGGGGTCAGCCGACGCGCGCTCTGGATCCCCGCTTTCGCGGGGATGACGAAGGAGGGTGTCGAGGTCGGGCCACTCCAGCAGATGCACGCTGCCTTCGTTAGGATAGCGCGTCCCCCACACTTCCTCGCCGGTGAACACCAGCACCGGCGCCGCATAGCGGACCAGCGCGTGGAACAGCGTGTCGAGCACGGTGCGGTACGCGCGGCGCTTTTCGGTGCCGAGCGGGGCGGCGGGGCCGATGTCGCAGTAGAGGCTGTCCTTGCGGATATCGAAATAAAAGGCCGACAGGTCTTCGTTGCAGAAATCCGAGAGCAGGCGCGTGTAGCTGTTGAAGTCGAAATCATCGACCGCTTGCCGCAGCTTGCCGTCGAGGTCGGCGAGCAGCGAGAGCATATAGCGTTCGAGTTCGGGCATCGCCGCGACGTCGGTGATGCGTTCCTCTTCGCTGAACCCGTCGAGCGCGCCGAGCAGGTAGCGGAAGGTGTTGCGCAGCTTGCGATACTGGTCGGCGACGCCGGTCAGGATCTCCTTGCCGATGCGGTGGTCTTCGGTGAAGTCGACCGACAGCGCCCACAGCCGCAGGATGTCGGCGCCATAGTCGCGCATCAGGTCGATCGGGCTGATCGTGTTGCCGAGCGACTTCGACATTTTGAAGCCCTTGGCATCCATCGTAAAGCCGTGGGTCAGCACCGCCTTGTACGGCGCCTGCCCGCGCGTGCCGCACGATTCGAGCAGCGACGACTGGAACCAGCCGCGATGCTGGTCGCTGCCCTCCAGATAGAGGTCGGCGCTGTGGGTGCCGCCGTCGTGGCGGACGAGCGCGGGCCATTTGCCGCTTTCGAGCACGAAGGCGTGGGTGCAGCCCGAATCGAACCAGACGTCGAGAATGTCGGTGATGCGTTCGTAATCGGCGGCGTTGTAGCTATCGCCGAGATATTCCTGCGCGCGCGCGTCGGTCCATGCGTCGACGCCGCCTGCCTTCACCGCCGCGACGATGCGGTCGTTGACGATCGGGTCGTTGAGATACTGGCCGGTCTTGCGGTCGACGAAGAGCGTGATCGGCACGCCCCACGCGCGCTGGCGGCTCAGCACCCAGTCGGGGCGCCCCTCGACCATCGATCCGATCCGGTTGCGGCCCTTGGCGGGCACGAAGCGGGTGGCGTCGATGGCGGCCATGGCGAGGGTGCGGAGCGTGTCCCCCTCTCCCCCCGGGAGAGGGCCGGGGTGAGGGTGGCCTGGGGCAAGCGTGTCGCCCTCACCCTTCCGCGCCTCCGGCGCTCCCTCCCTCTCCCGCAGGGAGAGGGGTTTGTCCATCGGCACGAACCATTGCGGGGTGCAGCGATAGATGACCTTGGCCTTCGAGCGCCAGCTGTGCGGATAGCTGTGCTTGTAGTCGGCCGAAGCGGCGAGCAGCGCGCCGGCTTCGCGAAGGTCGGTGCAGATCGGGCCGTCGGGGGCGTTGAACTTGGGGTTGATGACCGATCCCTGACCGCCGAGCCAGCCCCAGTCTTCGCGATATTTGCCGTCGCCCTCGACCGCGAACACGGGGTCGAGGCCGTTCGTCTTGCACAGGTCGAAATCATCCTCACCGTGGTCGGGCGCCATATGGACGAGGCCGGTGCCGCTGTCGGTGGTGACGAAATCGCCGGGCAGGAACGGGCGCGGGCGGAGGTAGAAGTCAGCCAACGGAGAGTCGAGATTTACCGTTCCCCGGCGGACGCCGGGGTCCAGGGTGTCGTCCGCAACGATCGCGTCAGGCCGCCCTGGGCTCCGGCTTTCGCCGGAGAACAGCTTGGCCATCGGGTGGCGCGCGATGGTGCCGGCGAGGTTTGTGCCATCAAGAAGCGACCATTCGGCGGCAGGATGATAGACAATATCCGAAGAACCATCGTCCTCACGCTCAAGCTGCTTACGCCAGCGTTCGAGGAATTGAGGGATCAGCGGTTCAGCGATCAAAATGCGCTTACCGAAAAACTTCTCAAGTGGCGCGTCTTCTTTAAATTCGCTGCGCTTGTGTGCATCCAGCCGAAGCTCGACCAAGGCATATTTGATCTCCGGGCCATAGGCGATTGCCTGGTTGACCGGGATTGTCCACGGCGTCGTCGTCCAGATCACCGCGTAAGCTCCGACCAGCTCGGGAGCGTTCGGCGCCTCCGTAATCTCGAACGCAACATCGATCTGGGTCGAGACGATATCCTCATATTCGATCTCGGCCTCGGCGAGCGCGGTCTTTTCGACCGGCGACCACATCACCGGCTTGGCGCCGCGATAGAGCATGTCGTTCGCGGCGAATTTGAGCAGTTCGCGCACGATGGTGGCCTCGGCCTCATAATCCATCGTCAGGTACGGATGGTCCCAGTCGCCGCCGATGCCGAGGCGTTTCAGCTGCTCGCGCTGGGTGTCGACCCAATGTAGCGCGTATTCTCTGCATTCGGCGCGGAATTCCTCGACCGGAACCTCGTCCTTGTTGAGCTTTTTCTTGCGATACTGCTCCTCGACCTTCCACTCGATCGGCAGGCCGTGGCAATCCCAGCCGGGGACGTAAGGCGCATCCTTGCCCTTCAGCGTCTGGGTGCGGACGACCATGTCCTTCAGGATATGGTTGAGCGCATGGCCGATGTGCATGTCGCCATTGGCATAGGGCGGGCCGTCGTGGAGGATGAACTGGTCGCGGCCCTTGCGGGCGTCGCGAATCTGCCCCTCGAGATTGCCTTCCAGCCATTTCGCCAGAATCAGCGGCTCCTTCTGCGGCAGGCCGGCCTTCATCGGAAAGTCGGTCTTGGGCAGGAAGACGGTGTCGCGATAGTCGCGCTGCTCGGCGGTGGGCGTGCTGTCGGTCATGGTCGCGGCGCTTAGCGCAGTTTTGCGGGGGAGCAAAGCTTATGGGCGCGGGGTAATATCAGCTTCGTCACCCCGGACTTGATCCGGGGTCCAGTCCTGCCGCGCTGCATGGACCCCGGATCAAGTCCGGGGTGACGGGGAAGTGATAGCATGGTTTCTATTTCTGCCGCGGGCGCAGCGCCGGGCCGACGGCGCGGATGTCTTCGACCCAGATATAGCCGTTGAAGCTGGCAGGGATTTTGGCGAGCTGTTGGGGGGTGGAGAGGCCCTCGTTCGATTTGCCGCGTTCATAGGGACCAAAAACGATGACGCGTGCGCCGACGCTGTCCATCCGGGCGATCAGACGGTCGGGCCAGCCCCAGAAGGCCCATTGATAGTTGATCGGGATCGCGAGGACGCCGTTCCGGCAGCTGGCGGGGACGATGCCGGTCCAGCCATAGGTCACATAGTCCTTGGAACAGGCCAAGGCCTCGCGCCGGAGGTCGAAGGACCAGTTGGCGGGGAGCAGCTGACGCATCCGCCGCACCGGGCCTGCGTGACCGTAAAAAGCGTCGCCGAGTTTCCCGCTGTCGCGGCCCGAAGCCTCGAGGATCGCGAACAGCTGGTCGGCCTCGGCGGGGTTCTTCGATTTGAAGTTGAACAGGATCGGGTGGACGGGAAGCGCCGCCAGCCCCTCCTCGACCGTCGGCATCTTCCCGACCCCCTTGCCGCGCAAGGGAAAGGTCTGGCCGCCGTCGGCGGTATAGCCATAGCCGATGTCGAGCGCCTTGAGCTCGGCCAGCGTCAGGTCGCGCGTGGCGCCCTTGCCATCGGTGCGGCAGTCGACGGTCCAGTCGTGGAACAGCACCATGCGCCCGTCCTTCGTCGGCGCGACGTCGACCTCGACCATGTTGGCACCGAGCCCGACCGCCCAGCGCATCGATTCGGGGGTGTTTTCGAATACTTCATGGTCGGGCGGGTAGGCGTGGACGGCGGTGCAGGTGTCGCGGCCGACCGCGGCGCGCTTGTCATAGAGGTGATAGACGCCGCGGTGCGCGATGAGCTTGGCTTTGCCCGCCGGATCGGGGGCGAGCCAGCTGGCGTTGCTGAGGGTCAGCCAGGCGACGAGCGCGGCGAAAAGCCACAGCGCGATTTTGGTGGGCCGGCGCAGCGGCTTTTTCTGTGGGCCTTCGAGGGCGGTGGCCCAGTCGGTGTTCGCGTCGGTCATATACCCCCCAAATTCCTCTCCCTTGAGGGAGAGGGCAGCGAGACTTGCCGGCTTGCCGGCTTAGTCGCAGCGGGTGAGGGGGTCCGTCCCATCGATAGGGCGATCCCCTCACCCAGCTTCGCCTAGGCAGCAAGCTGCCAAGGCTGCGCAACCCTCTCCCGACGGGAGAGGGATCAAATATCCGCCAGCAGCGCCTTCGCCGCATCGCAATCCTTGGCAATCTGCGCCATCAGCGCGTCCATGCTGTCGTACTTCGCCTCGGGCCGGATGAAGGCGCGGAAAGCGACGTCGATTTCCTGTCCGTAGAGATCCCCGGCGAAGTCGAAGAAATGCGGTTCGAGCAATTCCTTTGGCGGCACGAAGCTGGGGCGGATGCCGAGGTTGGCGGCGCCCTTCAGGATGCGGCCGTCCGGCAGGCGGCCGGTCACCGCGTAGATGCCGTAACGCGGGCGCAGATAATTGCCCATGTCGATGTTGGCGGTGGGAAAGCCGAGCAGGCGGCCGTTCTTGTCACCATGCTCGACGCGGCCGCGCACGGTGAAAGGGCGGGTGAGCAGGCGCGCGGCGGTGGCGCAGTCGCCCGCGTGGAGCGCCGCGCGGATGCGGCTCGACGAGATTACCGCGTCATCCTCGACCGGGGCGACCATTTCGGTGAAGAAGCCCAAGCGGCGGGCGTGGTCGGCCAGCGTCACGACATCGCCGCCGCGGCCCTTGCCGAACACGAAGTCGGCGCCGGTGACCACCCCGGCGGCGCCGTAACGGTCGAGGAGAAGCCCGGTGATGAAATCCTCGGCGGTGGTCGCGGCGAGCGCGGCGTCAAAGGGCAGGACGAGCATCGCGTCGGCGCCCGCCGCGGCGAATAGCTCCTGCCTTTGGTCGAGCGTGGTGAGGCGGAAGGGCGGCACGTCGGGTTTGAAGAAGCGCACCGGATGCGGGTCGAAAGTCGCGACGATCGCCGGGCGCCCCTCGTCGCGCGCATGGCGGACGGCGCGGCCGACGACCGCCTGATGCCCGGCGTGGAAGCCGTCGAAATTACCGAGCGCGATCACCCCGCCACGCAGCGGGTCTTCGATGCGGGCGTGGCCGTCGAGGCGGATCATGGCGCCGATACGGAGGGGGGCGGGGTGAGCGGAACGAGCCCCGCGCGCAGCACGCGCACCGCATTGCCGCCCATCGCGGCGCGGATTTCCTCGTCGCTGAACCCCGCGTCGAGCAGCGCCTGCGTCACCTGCACCAGCTTCGACGTGTCGAAGCGCACCGTGGTGGCGCCGTCATAGTCGCTGCCGAGCGCGACGTGCTGGATGCCGACGAGGTCGCGGACATGCTTCATCGCTTTGGCGATGCTGGCAGGCGAGGTGTCGCAGATCGCCGCGTCCCAATAGCCGATGCCGATCAGGCCGCCGGTCGCCGCGACGCCCCTGATCTGTTCGTCGCTGAGGTTGCGGTTGACCTTGCACGTCGCCTGCACCCCGCCATGGCTGGAGACGACGGGACGGCGCGCCATTTTGAGGATGTCGGCAACGCAGGCGTTCGAGCAATGCGCGATGTCGATGATCATGCCCTTCGCTTCCATCGCGGTCACAACCTGGCGCCCGAACCGGGTCAGGCCACCTTTTTTAAGGCCGTGCATCGATCCGGCGAGATCATTGTCGAAGAAATGGGCGAGCCCCGCCATGCGGAAGCCGGCGGCGTAGAGCTTGTCGAGATTGGCGAGCCGGCCTTCGAGCGGGTGCAGGCCTTCGATGCTGAGCAGCGCGCCGACTGGCGCAGGTGTTCGGTCCAGCGCGGGCTTTGCGGCGGACCGTTCCAGCAGGAGCACGTCGATCTCTTCGGGACGCGTCACCCCGGTAAGCTTGCCGTCCGCCGCCGCGACCGCGCGGTGCAGCTTTTCGGCGTGCCACAGCGAGCGTTCGAGCAGCGAGTTCCAGGTGCGCACCGGCTGGAGCTGCGCGATCACCAGGCCGGTGATATTGTCGGTGTCGCCGCTGTTCGCGTCGTAATTCTGCCCCTTCGGCGATTTGGTCGTGCTGGCGAGCACCTGCAACGCGACATTGCCGTCTTCGAGACGGGGCAGGTCCATATGACCGCGTGTCGCGTGATCGAGCATGTCGCGTTTCCACAGCAAGGTGTCGCTGTGCAGATCGACGATCGTCAGCGATCGGTGCAGCGTCTTGGCGCGTTCGCTGACTTGCGGCAGCGGCTTGCCGTCGATCTGGTTGGTGCCGCGCTCGATGATCCCGGGGGCGAGCGCGAAAAAGGCGAGCGCGGCGAGGGCGATGATGAGCAGGAGTGCGGTCAGCCAGCGGCGCATCGGTCTAGATCCTTGTCAATGTGACGAAGCTGTACGCGGGGCGCCCGGCGTCGTCGGAGGGATGATCGTCGCGCGCGACTTCGCGCCATTCGGCGGGGTCGGGATAGGCGATGACCGCGTCGCCTTTCGGCTCGAGCCCGACCTCGGTCAGCTCGATGCGGTGGGCGAGCGGCAGGAACAGGCGGTAGATTTCGGCGCCGCCGATCACCATGACGTGCGGCGCGTTGGCGAGCTTCAGCGCCGCCTCGACGCTGGCGACGGGTTCGGCGCCCTCGTCCTGCCAGTCGGCATCGCGGGTGAGGACGATGTGGCGGCGGCCTTCGAGCACCGCGGGCAGGCTGTCGAAGGTCTTGCGCCCCATGATCATCGGACGCCCCATCGTCAGCTGTTTGAAGCGGCGGAGGTCGGCGGGCAGGTGCCAGGGCATCCTGCCGTCGGCGCCGATCACGCCATTGGCGGCGCGCGCGAGGATCAGGGTGATTTCGGGGTGGTTCATGCGGGGTCGGTCCCGGCCCCAACGCCGACCTCAACGCCAACCCAAGTGGCGTGGCCGAGCTTGCGCCCGCCGCGAACCTCGGCCTTGCCATAGTGATGGACGTGCGCGTTGCCGTCGGCGAGGAGCGCGGGGACGGTTTCGATGTCGGCGCCGATCAGGTTGCGCATCGTAACCGGTAGCGCAATGGTTGCGGTGCTGCCGAGCGGCAGCCCGGCGACGGCGCGGATATGGTTTTCGAACTGGCTGGTCACCGACCCCTCGATCGTCCAGTGGCCGCTGTTGTGGACGCGCGGCGCCATTTCGTTGAAGATCGGGCCGTCGGCGGTGGCGAAAAACTCGCCGGTGAGGACTCCAACATAGTCCAGATCGTCGGCGATGCGCGTCATCAGCGCGCGGGCTTCGTCCTGTTGGTCGAGCACGATTGATGGCGGCGGCAGGCTGGACGTCGCGAGAATGCCGTCCCGGTGGACATTGACGCTGCTGTCCCAGAAGCGCGTTTCGCCGTCGATGCCGCGCACCAGGATGACCGAAAATTCATGCGCGAAGGTGACGAAGCCTTCGAGGATCGCGGCGTGACGGTCGATCGCATCCCATCCGGCGTCGGCGTCGGCGGCGGTCATCAGCCGCGCCTGCCCCTTGCCGTCATAGCCCATGCGGAGCGTCTTGAGGATCGCCGGCGCGCCGATTTCGGCCAGCGCGGCGCCCAGCGCGGCGCGGTCGGGCACCGCGGCAAAGGGGGCGGGGCGTCCGCCCAGCCGCGCGACGAAGGTTTTTTCGACCAGGCGATCCTGCGCGATTTCGAGCGCCTGCGCGCCCGGACGCACCGCGACATGCCCCGACAGGAAACGCACCGTATCGACCGGGACATTTTCGAACTCGATCGTCACCGCATCGCACGCTGCGGCAAAGGCGGCGAGGCGCGGTTCGTCATCCCAGGCCGCCTGGACATAGTGCGCCGCGACCCGCGCCGCGACGCTTTCGCGGTCGGGGGCATAGATATGGACCTGATACCCCAGCTGCGCCGCGGCGACGGCGAGCATGCGGCCGAGCTGACCGCCGCCCAAAATGCCGATCGTCGAACCGGGCGTCAGCAACGCGATCAGCCCTCGCGCACGGGGTGGGGGGCGACGCTGTTGGTCTGCTCGTCGCGCCAGGCTTCGAGGCGCGCCGCCAGATCGGCGTCGCCGTTCGCGAGCAGCGCGGCGGCGAACAGCCCCGCATTGGTCGCGCCCGCCTTGCCGATCGCAAAGGTCGCCACCGGCACGCCGCCGGGCATCTGGACGATCGAATAAAGGCTGTCGACGCCGTTCAAGGCCGCCGACTGGACCGGCACGCCCAGCACCGGCACCCGCGTCATCGACGCGACCATGCCGGGCAGATGCGCGGCGCCGCCGGCCCCGGCGATGATCGCCCGCAGGCCCCGCTCCGCGGCGCTTTTGGCATAGGTTACGAGGCGGTCGGGGGTGCGGTGCGCCGACACGATCTGCACCTCGTGCGCGATGCCGAATTGTTCGAGGATCTGGACCGCGTGCGCCATCGTCGGCCAGTCCGACTGGCTGCCCATGATGACGCCCACCTGCGGCGCGTTATCGCCCATCCCGAGACCCTCCTGCATCGGCGTCCGACCCACGGATGAATCGGCGCCGCATACCCCCTAGCGACAAGGCCGCGCGCGGGCAACGCCGCCCGTTCGCTGGCGGCCGCGATCCGTCCTTCAGCCGATCGGGGTAGGCTTGCCATCGTTCGGGAGGCGCGGGCCCCACCTTCGGACTATTCTGCCACGGCCTTTTCCGGTGCACCGCTCGAGTGCGCGCCAAGACCCGCTGAATCGCCAGAAATATCGGCTTGCAGCGCCGGTATGGCGGTCGTTGTGGCACCCCGAACGGGTAATTGTCGTTCGCCACCCCAGCGTTTACCGATTGGTATCAAGTCGCGTTTAGGGTTGCGGCTCGATAGTCATCGGCATCGGGCCGGGGAGCAAGCGCAGGTTGCGGGGACGTTGAATGGACAGCGTAGGGGGGGCGCGGATTGCGGTCGATCAGTTCACCGCATTATCCGTTGACTCCATCGAGGACCAACTGCGGGACATTCGCCGCGAACGCGACGCGCTGCGCCGCGAAAACCGCGTATTGAAGATCGCCGTCGCCGAACTGGAACGGGTGTCCGAACGCGACACGCTGACCCCGTTGTTCAATCGCCGCTATTTCCTGACCGCGATCCATCACCGCATGGCGCGGTTCGAACGCCATGCCGAACGCGCCGCCGTGGTGTTCGTCGACGTCAACCAGCTGAAATATATCAACGACAGTTTCGGTCATGCCGCCGGCGATTTTGCCTTGATGGAAATCGCCAAACGGCTCGCCGAATCGATCCGCGCCACCGATGTCGCGGCGCGCATCGGCGGCGACGAATTCGGGCTGATCCTCGACCAGTCGAGCGAAGATGGCGCCCGCGCCCAGATTGCCCGACTGGGCGATGTGCTGACCGCGGCGCCCGCCGAATATGACGGGCATCAGATCGCGCTGTCGGCCTGTTTCGGGATCGCGATGCTGCAATCGGGGATGACCGAATCGGACATCTTGGCCGCCGCCGACCGCGACATGTATCGCAACAAGCAGGGCCAGGGCGGCCTTCCCGGTCATCGCTGATATTGGCGCTAACCGCCCGTTAACCAAATAGGCGCATCGTCCGCGGCAGGACAGGGGGTGGACAATGCGTACCCAAGCCGACCCATATCGTGACATTCAGGACCGGATCACCGGCCAGATCGGCGCACTCGCCGAAGCGCTGCCGCATTGCGCGCTGGCGCAGATCGTCCAGGGCATCGACGACATTCGCTGCCTAGCGCGCGACAATGGCTTTGCCGCGGTCGAAACGCTGGCCAGCCGGCTCGAATCGGCGGTCGCCGGGGGCGGCTATCGCGCCGCGATCCTGACCTATCTCGACGCGATGAGCGACGCCGCCAGCGTGCCGCGCGGGCCGCTTCCCGCCGCGACGCACGAAGCGTGGCTGGCGTCGGTCGCGATGCGTCTGGGCCATTGACCCTCCTCGCCTGACAATTCAGACGGGTTTTCATGGATGCAATCATGCTCGCGCTGGTGGCGGTGCTGCTGGCCAATGCCGACGGGCGCAGCGGGATATTCCTGTCGCGGCTGCTGAGCGTACGGGCCGACCGGCGCGTCGTCGTCGGCATCGCCTTTGGCGCCTTCATCGTTAACGCCGTGGTTGCCGCCACCGCGGGGGCGATTGCCAACCGCATGATCGGGCAAGGGGTGGCCGCGCTGCTGGTCGCCTTTGCCATGCTGTCGGCGGCCGCAGCGCTGCTGTGGCGCCGGCGGCCGTCGCTGTTCGACGACAGGGCCTTGACCGCAACCGTACCGATGCTGGCGGGACGGATGCTGATCGCGCAGTTCGGTGACCGCAGCCATTTCCTGATCGGCGCGCTCGCCGCGACGAGCGGCGCGGGGCAATGGGCGGCGGCGGGCGGACTGGTCGGCTGGACGCTGGCGATGCTGCCATTCCTGGCCTTTGGCCCGGTGCTGGCGGATCGGCGTGCGGCGCATGTCGTGTGCTGGGGCAGCGCCGCGATCCTGACGATCTGGGGACTGTGTACGGGAATGGGGGCGTTCGGCTTGATCGGCTGACCAGCGCCGCAAGCCATCATCGCTTTTGCCGACGAGCGCAACCGAGTGCGTCCATGGCAAACGGCACGGCAGACCCTATATAGCAGGGGTAGCAGAAAGGATATTTCCGATGTCCCCGACCAAAAAAGCCACGAACAACCAGCCCGCGGTGGCCGACGCGCTCAACGCGCTGCTGGCCGACAGTTTCGCGCTCTATCTCAAGACCAAAAACTATCATTGGCACGTGCAGGGCCCGCGCTTTCGCGAACTGCACCTGCTGTTCGACGAACAGGCGACCCAGATTTTCGCGACCACCGACCTGATCGCCGAACGGGTTCGCAAGAATGGCGCGCGGACACTCCAGTCGATCGGCGATGTCGGCCGTCGCAGCTCGATCCGCGACGATGATGCGGTGGGGGTGGATGCCGACGCGATGATCCGCAACCTGGCGGATGACAACAAGGTTTTGCTGGACCAATTGAAAGACGTGAAGGCCGCGGCCGAATCTGACGGCGACATCGCCACCAGCGGGTTGGTCGACACCTGGGCCGACGAGACGCAGCAGCGCATCTGGTTTCTGGAAGCAACGCTGGGATATTGAGATTCGGCGGCTTTGGGGTGGGAAGCGGACGCTAGAGGATCATGCCTTGGCGATATGCCAATTTCGCCGATCCACGCACTTTCGTCCCGCGGCTTGTCACTTCCAGGCTTATCTGCGCGCGATTGATACGAGTGAGCAGCACTCCAAGACAGTCATACTTCCGCATGTCAGTTTCCGCGTCACTCTCGACGTGGATCTCTAAACGATCCGGGTCAGGGCCGAAATTACGAATGACTGCATCTGCGCCATAGAAGCGCTGCACCGTTTCCTTGATGAACTCAATTTCGCCCTGTGACATAGGGGCTGGAGTTCTTGGAGGCACTGGGGGTGATGCGACCGGCATATCGCTTCGTAAGCATACATGCGAATGTCCGCAATCGGTCGCTTGCCGACATAGGCAACCCCAAACAAAAAGGGCGGCCCGCAAGCCGCCCTTTCGGTTTTCCAGCGATCCCGCCGATCAGTCCTGATGCGGCTGAATGTTCACGGCCGCGAATTTGCCGCGGTCGTCGACTTCGATGTCGAATGCGACGCGGTCGCCTTCGTCGAGGCCGGTCATGCCGGCGCGCTGTACCGCGCTGATGTGGACAAAGGCGTCGGCCTGTCCATCGTCGCGCGCGATAAAGCCGAAGCCCTTGGTCGTGTTGAAGAATTTGACCGTGCCCGAGGTGCGTTCGCCGGTCAGCTGGCGCCGACCGCGGGCGCCGCCCGGCGCGCCGCCGGGGCCGCGATCGTCGCGCTGGCGCGGCGCGAATTCCTCGACCGGCAGCGGTTCGCCTTCGATCTTCAGATCGATCGCCGACACCTTGCCGTTGCGTTCGACGAGCGTGAAACCCATCGGCTGGCCCGAAGCGAGACCCTGCAGCCCCGCCTGTTCGACCGCGCTGATGTGGACAAACACGTCTTCACCGCCATCGTCGCGCGCGACAAAGCCGAAGCCCTTCGCGGCGTTGAAGAATTTCACCGTGCCCTGACCCTCGCCGACGACCTGCGCCGGCATGCCGCCGCCACGTCCGCCGCCGAAGCCGCCACCGCCGCCACGATCACCGCCGCCGAAGCCGCCGCGGTCGCCGCCGCCAAAACCGCCACCCGAGCGGTCGCCGCCGCCGAAGCCGCCACGGTCGCCGAAACCGCCACCGCGGTTACCACCACCATAGCTGTCGCCGCCATAAGGTGCAGGTTCGAAGCTGTCGAAATTGCCGAAATCATCGCGCTTGCCGCGCCCCCGCTGGCCGCGGCGATCCTTGTTGAAACTCATTGTCTAATAGTCGCTTTCGGTTCGTCCATACCCCATATGATCGGCGCCTTGCGTCGGACGGGGACGCACCTCACCACGGGCACAGACTCGCCCCATGCCGCTAACGACGCAATATATAGCTTAAACGGACGCCATCTGCGAACGGAAAATTCAACAGCGCGACGCGGTCTGTCGCGGGCCGTGCGGCGTGCTTGTCGCATGCTTGCGGCGTGTGCATCGCGCCAGCCAAAACCAGTCATTGAGCGGCAAGGCGGCTTCGCCTAAGGCGGGCGCATGACGGTATATTTCCACGAAGAAGATTTGCCCGCGGGCGTCTTGGGTCCGGGCGCGGTGGCGATCGACACCGAAACCATGGGCTTGAACCCGCTGCGCGACCGATTGTGCCTGGTGCAGATCAGCGACGGGTCGGGCGACGAGCATCTCGTCCGCTTCGCGCCGGGCAGCCGCTATGACGCACCGGTGCTCAAGGCTATATTGACCGATCCCAACCGATTGAAATTGTTCCATTTCGCCCGGTTCGACATCGCCGCGTTGCAACAGGCGCTCGGCGTCGTGACCGCGCCTGTTTATTGCACCAAGATCGCCTCGAGATTGATCCGCACCTACACCGACCGCCATGGGCTGAAGGAACTGGTGCGCGAGCTTTTGGGTCAGGAAGTATCGAAACAGCAGCAGTCGAGCGACTGGGGCGCTGCCGAGCTCAGCGACGCGCAGCGCGAATATGCGGCGAGCGACGTGCGGTTCCTGCACGCGATGAAAGCGATTCTCGACCAGCGGCTGGCGCGCGAAGGGCGCACCGAGCTGGCGCAGGCCTGTTTCGATTTTCTGCCGACGCGCGCGGCGCTCGACCTCGCGGGTTGGCCCGAAACCGACATCTTCGCGCATAGTTGACGAAAGCCGATTCGCATGTCCGAACGCGCCGATCTTGACCGCACGATGCGCCGCCTGTGGGCGGCGAGCGGGTCGAGTCACGACCGCGTGGTGCGGATCCTGCGCTTCGGGCTGCCGCTCGTCATCGGGGTGGTTGCCGCGGTGCTGGTCTTTTCGCCCTTCACCCAGCGTTCGGAAATCAGCTTTCTGCTCGCCAAGGACAAGGTCGACATGGCGACCGAGCGGATGAAGGTCACCCGCGCCGAATATCGCGGCCAGGATGCCAAGGGCCAGCCCTTTGCCCTGCTCGCGGGCAGCGCGGTGCAGAAAAGCTCGGCCGAACCGATCGTGCGGATGACCGACCTGTCGGGGGCGATCCGCCTCTCCGACGGACCGGCGACGATTGTCGCGCGCGACAGCGCCTATAATATGGAAACCGAAAAGGTCGCGGTGCCGGGGATGGTGCAGGTCAGGGGCGCAGACGGCTATCGCATCGATGCCCGTAATGTTTCCATCGACCTTAAGACCCGGACATTGACGGGACAGGGGGGGGTCGATGGGGCGTTGAACATCGGCACTTTTTCGGCCAACCGCCTATCGGCCGATCTCGACCAGCGGATCGTGCGGCTGGAAGGAAATGCGCGGCTGCGGATCAACCAGGGAGTGATTAAATGAACCGGCTATCGTTGATGAAAAGCGTGGCCTTGGCCGGTGTCGGCTTTTCGCTCACCAGCTTGGCCTTGTTGTCGACCGGTAGCGGCGGGGATGTCGCGCAGGCGCAGGCGCTTGCCAATCACAACAGCAACGCGCCGGTGACGTTCGGAGCCGATCGCTTCGAGGTCCAAGATCGTGCCGATCGCGCCATTTTTTCGGGTAACGTCCGGGTGGATCAGGCGGGTTTGACGCTGACCGCAGACCGGCTGACGGCAGCATACACACGTAGCGGAGGTACCGACGTCAACCGGATCGACGCGACCGGCGGCGTCGTGGTGACCAAGGGCGACGAGCGCGCATCGGGCAATGTCGCGATCTATGACCTCGACCGCCGCCTGATCACCATGGTCGGCAATGTCCAGCTGACCCAGCGCGGCAATCGCCTGAATGGCGGGCGGTTGGTGATCGACCTCAACAGCGGCCGCGCGACGGTCGACGGGCGCGGCGCGGCGCGCGGCCCCGACGGCAATCCGATTGCGGGCGGCACCGGCGGGCGCGTCACCGGGACCTTCACCGTACCGGAAAGAAAGCAGTAACCATCGTCCTTGACGGGTCGGCAACCCTGCGCCTTTACCAAGGTGGCCGGGACCAGAACCCATTGCGGTGCCGGGGGGGCGACACCGCGTCTTGAAGGCGAGCCCCCGATGCGCTTCTCCCCGCTTGTTCCCCCGCGCCGCCCATCGTTCGGCCGCCGTGCCGACCGCCCCGCAGCAATCATTCCGCCCCCAACGTCCGAGGAACGGCGGCTGATCGACCGGATCATGCGGCATTTGGGACCGCGCGAGAAACTTTAGCCCGACGATTCCCCCCGACGATTCCCCTGGGCGTCATCCCGGCTAAGGCCCCGATCTCGCCGCTGCTAAGCGACGCTCGGTTGCGATCCCGGCCTTCGCCGCGATGACGAATTGTGGGGCCTGCCTCATTTCGCCATTCACTTTGCTTGGCCTTCTGCCCGCGCGGCCCTACATGGGGCGCGCATGCCGCCCGATACCGCCACCTCCGCCGACGCGGCGCGCCAAGAGCCTCCGGTTCTTGAAACGCTCAAACGCTTCCTGCCCTATCTGTGGCCCGCGGGGCATACCGAGCACAAGGTCCGCATCGTCCTGGCGGGGCTCATCATCCTGGCGTCGAAGGGCGTTCAGCTGTCGATGGGCTTCCTCTATGGCGCCGCGATCGATGCGATGGTGCCGGGGATGGAGGAAGGCGCCGCGCTCGCGATCGGGCTGGTGCTCGCTTATGCCGGGGCGCGTTTTGCCGGGGTGCTGTTCGACAATCTCCGCAACGTCGTGTTCGAACGCGTCGGGCAGGATGCGACGCGCGAACTGGCGATCGCGACCTTCAGCCACCTTCATGCGCTGAGCCTGCGCTTTCATCTCGCGCGGCGGACGGGCGAGGTGACCAAGGTGATCGAGCGCGGGACCAAGAGCATCGACACGATGCTCTATTTCCTGCTGTTCAACATCGCGCCGACGATCATCGAGCTCGCCGCGGTGCTGATCATCTTCTGGACCAAGTTCAGTTTCGGTCTCGCCAGCGCCACCGCGCTGATGGTGATCGTCTACATCATCTTCACCCGCAAGGTCACCGACTGGCGCAACGCGCTGCGCACCCGGATGAACGACCTCGACACGCTGACCATCGGGCGCAGCGTCGACAGCCTGCTCAATTACGAAACGGTCAAATATTTCGGCGCCGAAGAGCGCGAGGCGGCGCGCTATCGCGATGTCGCCGACCAATATGCGCGCGCCGCGGTGAAGAGCGAGAACAGCCTCGCCTGGCTCAACATCGGGCAGAGCTTCATCACCAACGCCGCGATGGCGGGGGCGATGGCCTATACCGTGTGGGGCTGGTCGACCGGCGCGTACAAGGTCGGTGACGTCGTGCTGGTGAACACGCTGCTCGCGCAGCTGTTCCGCCCGCTCGACATGCTCGGCATGGTCTATCGCGTGATCCGCCAGGGGCTGATCGACATGGAGGCGATGTTCCGCCTGATCGACACCCCGCCCGAGATCAGCGATGCTCCGGACGCGCTGCCGCTGGTGGTGAACGGCGGTGCGGTGGCGTTCGAGAACGTGGTGTTCGGCTATGAGCCCGACCGCACGATCCTGAACGGCGTGAGCTTCGCGGTCGGCGCGGGCGAGACGCTGGCGATCGTCGGGCCGTCGGGGGCGGGCAAGTCGACGATCGCGCGGCTACTGTTCCGATTCTATGATCCGCAGGGCGGGCGGATTACGATCGACGGGCAGGATATCGCCGGGGTGACGCAGGCCAGCCTGCGCGCCAGCATCGGTATCGTGCCGCAGGACACGGTGCTGTTCAACGACAGCATCGGTTACAATATCGCCTATGGCCGCGAAGGCGCCAGCGCTGCCGAGGTTGCGGCGGCGGCCGAGGGCGCGGCGATCGACGGCTTCATCGCGATCCTGCCGCAGGGCTATGACACCGAGGTCGGCGAGCGCGGGCTGAAGCTGTCGGGCGGCGAGAAACAGCGCGTCGCGATCGCGCGCACGTTGCTCAAGAACCCGCCGGTGCTGATCCTCGACGAAGCGACGAGCGCGCTCGACAGCCGCACCGAGGCGGCGATCCAGGACACGCTCGAGCGGATCGCGGCGCGCCGCACGACGCTGGTGATCGCGCATCGGCTGTCGACGGTGACCGCCGCCGACCGCATCATCGTGCTCGACAAGGGGCGGGTGGCGGAAACGGGGATGCACGACCAGTTGCTGGCGATGCGCGGGCTCTACGCCGACATGTGGGCGCGGCAGCAGGCGGAGAAAGAGGAGGGGACGGTTTGAGGTTGCCGATCAAAAGTCGGCTTTAGACAGAAGCTGTCGCATCTCCAGCCATCTGAGACGCAATTAGCTCGGCCAATTCGTCTGAGCGTTCCTCTTCGAAAATCAAAGGATTCAGGGAACTGGCGCGCAAAAGTGCGATTGCCTTTGCGTAATGGGCAGCCAAACTTGGTTCGCTTGGCGAGCCGACGATGAAATATGGCTGAATCTCTTCGGCGGCTTTCGACAATCCTGTCATGTGCCCGGACCAACGAGCTGCTTTGTCCCGGATGCCTTCCGGTGTGCCCAGATCGAATGATAGGGGCTGGTAGCAATGCCAAACGCCATTTTTCCACGCATTGCTAAATTCAACTTCGTCTATAGGAGATGAAATTAGCTTGGGATGCAGTCGATCAATGAGTCGTCGGGCCGTTAGGGCTTCCTTGACAGGTTGCCACACGGCGGCATCGTCTCGGCCCGGTTTCGGCTCGTCATCGTAGCGTGAAACGAAGCGGGCATACACCTTGTCGAGTGCTGCCGATGGGTCCGAAGCGACACCACTGCAAAGTGGACCCCAGAAGTAGCTGCTTTCATCGTCGGGCAGCACAGCGCGTGCTATTTGTTCTGCATCCGAAAATTTCCTCTCGAACAAGGCGTTTGATCGGACTTCCTTGCAAATCCTTGTGACGGCTCGGTCAATTGAATTAAGCGCGCCGGAAATCTCCACCTTTTGAATGCCTGGAAAGACCTTCCCAAGCCGACCCAGGGTTTTTCGAACCCTTGCGCCGACGAAATGACTTTCGGGAGCATATAGTATGACGCCGACATTTACGAACTCCCCAGCCACCGGATCGTGCCGGTAACGGAGCAATACGTAAGAGTATGGCTGGCGCTCTGTCATGACAAAGTTCGTTCGATCTCCATAAGGCAGTCATCAATTCTATCACGTACTATCTTAACGTGAGCTATCGCATCTGCCATCGCGGGCGCTGCTGGCGCCCATTGCAGCGGAATGCAAGCCTCAAAATCCGCGAGACGGTCATCGGTAAGCGATGACCACGGGCCGCGCAGTTCATCAAAATCAAGATATCTATCCGCTTTGAGCAGTGGACCGAGAACATGTTTATCACCAACAATAAGCGGCGACAAATTTCCTAGTTCCCAAGGTGCGAGGCGTGGAAACAGCTTAAGTCGAATTCCGAAGCACATTTCATGGTCGATCATGCGGAGATCGGCACCCCGAACCAGCAGATTCGGTTTGACGTCCCGTCGATCGGCATTCCCGACGAACGCATCGAATGCAAAGATTGAAAGTGCCGTAGACCGACGATCGCCCAGCATGGTCTCGCCGTCAGTCCATAACTTCCAGCCCGGGCCAGCGCTGCGTGAACCAAATGCCAAGGGACAGCTATTTCGTAGCACCCCCTGCAATTCTTGATCTGGTATAGCTGCGATCCACTCTGGGGACATGTTCATAATGACAGGCTCGCAAACGGGCAGGCCCAATTCTCCCGCCAACTGGGTCGCCATCAGTTCGTTCGAAATTCCTTCGAAACCCAGCCCCGGTCTCCCAGAAGGCTTGAGATAGACCTCTATAACCTCTCCGGCGCGATCTTCGCCCATGACTATCAAGGGCTCGTTTCGACCCCCTGATGCCACTCCACGGAACTCAAGTGCTTCGACGTAACGTATCATTCATCGCCCTACTTAGCTCTATTCATGTAATAGCAGTCCGATATTGTCGAGAGACAAAGACTCCGCACTCCGATCCTCGATACGCGCCGCTTCGCTACATAACGACATCCCAATAAGGCGGCGCTCCGAAACACCCCAACAAATGCTCCCTGAGCGCGCGCAGTTTCGCCAACGGGTTCCGCCTCTGCGCGTGCGCCATGTAGAGGAACTCCTCGTCCGGTTCGTCGTCGAGCGGCACCGCCACCAACTCACCCGCCTTCACCGCCGGTCCCGCGAGGAACGCGGGGAGCATCGCGAGCCCCAGCCCGGCGATTGCGGCGTCGCGCATCATGTCGCCGTTGGTGACGCCGAACATCGAATGCGCTTGCACCGATACCGGGCCGTTGCTCGTTTGGAAACGCCAGTCGGCAGCGCCGCGGTTGGTGTGAAAGACGCCGCGGTGGTGGCGGAGGTCATCGAGCGTCGGGGGGTGTGCCATGCTCGGCCAGATAGTCGGCCGGGGCTAGCGGGCGGTGGCTTTCGACGATGCGAGCTTTGTCACCAGCACGGCGTCGCTGGTCGACGGCGGGGCGTCGATTACGCGCAGCTGAGGCAAATTCTTCCATCATTCCCACTTTGGCGGGAATGATGCTTTTGGGTGGGAGTCAGGGCCCTTTTTTCGGCCGCACAAACTTGACCCCGTGCGCCCCCGCCCCCTAGGCATAAACGATGCCGCACGACACCTCCCTCATCGGAACCATCGTTGCCGGGCTTGGCGTCGCGTTCCTGATGGGGGCGCTGGCGCAGCGGCTGCGGATTTCGCCGATTGCGGGCTATCTGCTCGCGGGCATCCTGGTTGGCCCGTTCACGCCGGGGTTCGTCGCCGACACCGGGCTGGCGATGCAGCTGGCCGAGATTGGCGTCATTCTCTTGATGTTCGGGGTGGGCCTCCATTTTTCGCTGAAAGACCTGCTGTCGGTGCGCAAGATCGCGGTGCCGGGGGCGATCGCGCAGATTGCGGTGGCATGGGCGCTCGGGATCATGCTCGGGCTGTGGCTCGGCTGGTCGATCGAAGGCAGCGCGGTGTTCGGGCTGGCGCTGTCGGTCGCCTCGACCGTCGTCCTGCTGCGCGCATTGCAGGCGCGCGACATGGTCGAGACCGAAAAGGGAAGGATCGCGGTCGGCTGGCTGATCGTCGAGGATCTGGTGATGGTGCTCGCGCTTGTCCTGCTCCCCGCGATGTTCGGCGATCGGGGCGATGAGGGCAGCAGCGCAGGACTGTTGCAATCGGCGGCGATCGTGCTGCTCAAGGTTGTCGGCTTCGTCGCCTTCATGTTTGTCGTCGCGCGGCGCATCCTGCCCTGGGTGCTGCACTGGGTCGCGCACACCGGGTCGCGCGAGCTGTTTCGTCTCGCGGTGCTGGCGATCGCGCTGGGGGTCGCATTCGGCGCGGCGGTGATTTTCGACGTATCGTTTGCTTTGGGCGCCTTTTTCGCCGGGATGATCCTCGGCGAAACGCAATTGAGCCGCCGCGCCGCCGAAGAGACGCTGCCGCTGCGCGACGCCTTTGCGGTGCTGTTCTTCGTGTCGGTCGGCATGTTGTTCGATCCCAATGTGCTGGTCGAACAGCCGGGGCCGGTGCTGGCGACGGTCGCGATCATCGTCGTCGGCAAATCGCTCGCCGCCTTTGCCCTCGTCCGCGCCTTTGGGCACACGAACCAGACGGCGCTGACGGTATCGGTCAGCCTGGCGCAGATCGGCGAATTTTCATTCATCCTGGCGGGGCTGGGGGTGGGGCTGGAGGTATTGCCCGAAACCGGGCGCGACCTGATCCTGGCGGGCGCGTTGCTGTCGATCCTGGTCAATCCGATCCTGTTCACGCTGGCAGTCAAGCGGATCCGCGCCGATGCCGCGCCCGAACCGGTCGCGGCGGGCGAGGCCGAAACGCCCGCACCGTGCAACGCCGGGGTGGTGCTGATCGGCTATGGCCGCGTCGGCAGCCATATTGGCGGGCTGATCTGCGGGCGCGGCGAAGGGCTGACGGTGATCGAGGACCAGAAGGATATGGCGGCGGCGGCGCGCGCGGCGGGGGCGACGGTGATCGTCGGCGACGCGACCAAGGAAAGCGTCCTGCGCCAGGCGGGGCTGGACGAGGCCTCGACGCTGTTGATCGCGATTCCCGAAGGAGTCGAGGCGGGGGCGATCGTGCGGCGGGCGCGGGCGATCAATCCGAAGCTGGTGATCGTCGCGCGCGCGCATTCGGACGAAGAGGTCGACGATCTGGTGCGCCGCGGCGCCGACCATGTCGTGATGGCTGAACGCGAGACCGCGGCGCGGATGGCCGAGCGGGCGATGTTGGTGCGGGCTTAAATCCGTCATTGCGAGCAAAGCGAAGCAATCCAGAGTGCGCGTAAACCGCTCTGGATTGCTTCGCTTCGCTCGCAATGACGATATTGGATAAGGGTAGGGCTTCCCTCTCATCACCTTCACCACTATCGCCACCCATAATGTCTGCCGACGCGCTTCTCCCTTTGCTCAAATCCACCTTCGGTTTCGACGCCTTTCGTGGCCGTCAAAGCGACGTCGTCGACCGCGTGATGGCGGGCGCGCGGACGCTGGCGGTGATGCCGACGGGGGCGGGTAAGTCGCTGACCTACCAGCTGCCCGCGGTCGCGCTGCCGGGCTGCGTCGTCGTCGTATCGCCGCTGATCGCGCTTATGCACGACCAGCTGCGCGGCGCGCGCGCGGCGGGGATTCGTGCCGCCAGCCTGACCAGCGTCGATGCCGATGGCGCCGAGACGCGGCAGCGGTATCGCGACGGCGAACTCGACCTGCTTTATGTCGCGCCCGAACGCGCGACCGGCGAAGGATTTCGCGCGCTGCTCGAAGCCAAGACCCCGGCGCTGTTCGCGATCGACGAGGCGCATTGCGTGTCCGAATGGGGGCATGATTTCCGCCCCGATTATCGCCTGCTGCGCCCCTTGCTCGATGCGTTTCCGGGGGTGCCGCGGCTGGCGCTGACCGCGACCGCTGACAAGCATACGCGTGAGGACATATTGGTTCAGCTCGGGATCCCCGACGAAGGGCTGATCCTCGCCGGCTTCGACCGCCCGAATATCCGCTACGCGATCCGCCCCCGCATCACCCCGGCGCGCCAGCTGGTCGACTTCATCGCCGCCAATCCGGGGCCGGGGATCGTCTATTGCCCGACGCGCAGCGGCACCGAGCGGCTGGCGGAGCAATTGGCGAAGGCGACCGGGCGGCCGGTCGCCGCCTATCACGCCGGACTCCACCCCGACGTGCGCGCACGGGTGCAGCATGATTTCGTCGCGTCGGAGGACGGCATCGTCACCGCGACGGTCGCCTTTGGCATGGGCATCGACAAGCCCGACGTGCGCTTCGTCGCGCATGCCGCGCTGCCCAAGTCGATCGAAAGTTACTATCAGGAAACCGGGCGCGCCGGGCGAGACGGCGACCCCGCCGAGGCGATGATGCTTTGGGGTGCCGACGATTTCGCCAAGGCGCGCATGCGGCTGAGCGAGTTGCCCGAAGTGCGGGTGCCGGGCGAGCGGGTGCGGCTGAACGCGCTCGCGGCGCTGGTCGAAACGGTCGAGTGCCGCCGCGCGCAATTGCTGCGCCATTTCGGCGAAAGCCCGCCGCCCCGCTGCGGTAATTGCGACAATTGCCTCGACCCCGGGCGCCAAGTCGACGCGACGGTGCTGGCGCAAAAGCTGCTCAGCGCTGTCTATCGCACCGGGCAAAGCTATGGCGCGGGGCATATCGAGGCGGTGCTGACCGGGCGCAGCGACGAGCGGATCGTGGGGCGCGGCCACGACAAATTGTCGGTGTTCGGGATCGTTGCGGGTGACGAGGCGCGGCTGATCAAGCCGCTGGTGCGCACGCTGGTGGCGCGCGAGGCGCTCGAGACGACCGAGCATGGCGGGCTGATGCTCGGCCCCAGCGCGCGCGCGATGATGAAGGGCGAGGCGGCAGTGCTGATCGCCGAACCGCCCGTCAAGCGCACGAAGCGCGAAGCGCGCGGCGGCGCGGGCGCAGGGGCCGCGAACCCGATCGGCGATCCGCTGTTCGACGCGTTGCGCGCGATGCGGCGCGAGCTCGCGGCGGAGGCCAATGTGCCGCCCTATGTGATCTTTCACGACGCGGTGCTGCGCGCGATGGCGACGGACAGGCCCGCGACGCTGGACGCGATGGGCACGATCCCCGGGGTCGGCGCCAAAAAGCTCGAGGCGTGGGGCGAAGCGTTTCTGGCGGTGATCCGGCAGTTTTGATGGTCGGCTAACGACCGGTTGCGGACATTGAGAGGTGCAAGCCCCTCCTCTTCAGAGGAGGGGCAGCGAGACTTACGAGCTTGCTCGTTAGTCGCAGCGGGGTGGTGATCGAGGCTGGGCGTGGTAGTGCGATAACCACCCCGCTCGACTAAAGGCCCGGCTGCGCCGGACCAAGTCTCACTGCCCCTCCTCTGAAGAGGAGGGGATACGCAAACGTCCGCTCCCCACCCCAAAGCCGCCCGTCGTCGGCAGCCGTCGCACCTTCACGCTTGTCAGCAATGGAGCGCGGTTTATACATCCGGGCATGAGCGATTTTCGACCCCTGTCCGCCGACTTTAGCGTCGCCCCGCAGATCAGCATCGAGGATATCGCCGCGGCGAAGGCGGCGGGCTTTGCGATGATCGTCAACAATCGCCCCGATGGCGAAGAACCCGCGGCGCCGCAGGGCGACGATATCGCCGGGGCGGCGGCGGCCGAAGGATTGGCCTATGCCGCGATTCCGGTCGGCCATGCGGGGTTCAGCCATCCGCAGCTCGATGCGCTCGACGCGGTGCTGGCGGGGGCGACCGGGCCGGTGCTCGCTTACTGCCGGTCGGGGACACGTTCGACGCATTTGTGGGCGCTGACCCGCGCGCGCGCGGGCGACGATGTCGAGGCGATTTGTGCGGCGGCGGCGAATGCCGGCTATGACCTGACGGGCTTGCGTCCGATGCTGGACGCGCTGGCTGGCGAGCGGTGACCTTCGCCGAATTGGCCCAGCTCGGCGGCTCGGTGGCTGCGGTGCTGTTTGTCGTGTGGCTGGTCAAGAAAATGGGCCTCGGCGCCGATCCGCGGATCGCGGATGACGCACATGCGATCCGCCTCGCCGAAGAGGCTGAGGCAGGGTTTGGCGGGATCGAGGTCGCGCGCGACCGCGCGGGCTTTGCTGCGATCGTCCGCAATGCCGCGGGACGTCAGCTGCTGATCCGCGCGCACGGCAATCATTTTGCGGCGCGGCCGATCGATGGCGCGGTGATCGGGCGGCTCGACAAAGACTTCCTGACCCTGACGATGCCCGAGCGGACCTTTGGCGCGGTGACGCTCCATTTGGGCAAGGATGCCGGGATGTGGGCGGCGCGGATGCGGGAGATCGGGCGTGCCTGAGCTTCCCGATCCGGTCGCTTATGCGGTCCCCGCTTTCATCCTGTTGCTGATCGCCGAGATGATCATCTCGCTGCGCGCCGACAAAAGCCGCTACGAGGCGCGCGATACGCTCACCTCGCTGATGCTCGGCACCGGCAGCCAGGTCACGGGGGCGCTGGTCGGCGCCGGGGTGATCGCGGCATCGGTGTGGGTGTATCAGTTCCGCCTGTTCGACATCGGAATCGAGTTCGCTAGCTGGTGGTGGGCGTGGATCCTCTGCTTCTTCCTCGACGATCTCGCTTATTACGCCTTTCATCGCAGCGCCCACCGCATCCGCTGGTTCTGGGCGAGCCATGTCATCCATCATTCGAGCCAGCATTATAATCTGTCGACCGCGCTCAGGCAGACGTGGACGGGCTTTTTCAGCCTGACCTTCCTGTTCCGCCTGCCTTTGTTCCTGATCGGCTTTCCGCCCGCGATGGTGTTTTTCTGCGCGGGGCTGAACCTGATCTACCAATTCTGGATCCATACCGAGGCGATCAAGCGGCTGCCGCGATGGTTCGAGGCGGTGATGAACACCCCGTCGCACCACCGCGTCCACCATGGGGTGAACCCGCGCTACCTGGATGCCAATTATGCCGGGGTCTTCATCATCTGGGACAAGATGTTCGGCAGCTTCGTTGCCGAGCGCGACGATGAGCCGGTGCGTTATGGGATCGTCAAGCAGCTTGGCAGCTTCAACATATTGTGGGCCGCGGTGCACGAATGGGTCGGGATCGCGAAGGATGTGTGGGCCGCGCCGTGGAAGCACAAGCTCGATTATATCTGGCGCGAGCCCGGCTGGAGCCACGACGGCAGCCGCGCGACCAGCGCCATGATCAAGCAGCGCTGGGCGGCGGGACGCGCGAGCGAGGACGCGACGGAGTAATGGTCGTCGCCCCCGCGAAGGCGGGGGCCGCGATCGGCTCTGCTCGGGAAGGAAGGCGTAAACCTCCAGCGGCCCCCGCCTTCGCGGGGGCGACGTATGGGCTTGCCACACCGCTTAATGACATTCATGTAAGTCGCAATTGACCACCGAACCGGTGGCGAGGGGAGCGGCGGATATGGATCAGTTCGACATCATCGTCATCGGCGGCGGTAGCGCGGGGAGCGCCGCGGCCGGGCGGCTCGCCGAGGACGGGTCGCGCAGCGTGTGCTTGGTCGAGGCGGGCGGGACCAACGACGATGTGCGGGTCAAGACGCCGGGGTTCATGCCCTTCATCCCCGAGAAGTCGAACTATCGCTATGACACGCTGCCGCAAAAAGGGCTGAACGGGCGCACCGGCTATCAACCGCGCGGGCGCGGGCTGGGCGGGTCGAGCGCGATCAACGCGATGGTCTATATCCGCGGCCACGCCTTCGATTACGACCAGTGGGCAGCGCTCGGCGCGACCGGGTGGAGCTATGCCGACGTGCTGCCTTACTTCAAGCGCAGCGAGGGAAATGAGCGCGGCGGCGACGATTATCATGGCGGCGATGGGCCGCTGAATGTCATGGACCAGCGCTGGCCCAATGTGACGAGCCGCCGCTTCGTCGAAAGCGCGGCGGCGCTGCAACTCCCTCGCACCGGCGACTTCAACCGGCCGAACAATGAAGGGTTCGGGCTGTATCAGGTGACGCAGAAGGGCGGCGAACGCTGGTCGGCGGCGCGCGCCTATGTCGAACCGCTGCGCGGGCGCGCCAATTTCGCTATCCGCACCGGGGCGCTGGTCGAGAAGATCCTGGTCGAGGACAGACGCGCGACGGGCGTCGTTATTCGCCGCGGGTCGCAGCGCGAAACGCTGCGCGCGCGCGGCGGGGTGATCCTGTCGGCGGGGGCGTTCGGCAGCCCGCAGATCTTGATGCTGTCGGGGATCGGCCCCGCGGCGCATCTGGCGGAGCAGGGGATCGCAGTGACCCTCGACCGCGCCGCGGTCGGCGACAATCTGCAGGATCATATCGATTATGTGTCGAGCTGGGAAACCCGTTCGACCGATCCGCTCGGCAGCAGTCTGGGCGGCACCTGGCGGATGGTGAAGGCGATCTTCGAGCATCGCGCCCGGCGCACCGGCATCATGACGACCTGCTTTGCCGAGGCGGGGGGGTTCTGGAAATCGCGTCCCGATTTGCCCGCGCCCGACATCCAATATCATTTTGTCCCCGCGATGCTCGAGGATCATGGGCGGACCAAGGTGAAGGGGCATGGCTTTTCGTGCCATGCCTGTGTGCTGCGCCCCGAAAGCCGCGGCACGGTCCGGCTGGCATCCGCCGATGCCGCGGCGGCGCCCGCGATCGACCCGGGCTTTCTGACCGACGAACGCGACATGGCGACGCTGCGCGCGGGGGTGCGGATGATGCACCGCATCGTCGCGGCGCCGCCGCTCGGCGACTATGCGGGCAGCGACCGTCATCCTGTGAATCTCAACGACGATGGCGCGCTCGACGCGCTGATCCGCAGCCGCGCCGACACCGTCTATCACCCGGTGGGGACGTGCCGGATGGGGAGCGATGCCAATGCGGTGGTCGATCCGACGCTGAAACTGAACGGCCTCGACGGCCTGTGGGTCGCCGACGCGAGCATCATGCCGCGGCTGGTGTCGGGCAACACCAACGCGCCGAGCATCATGATCGGCGAACGCGCGGCGGATTTCGTGAAGGCGGCTTTGCGCTAGTCGACCCTATCGCCCTCACCCTTCCGGCGCTTCGCGCCTCCGTCCCTCTCCCGGCGGGAGAGGGAAGGGGCCCGCCGGCGAAGGCGGCGGGAAGGGTGAGGGTGGTCTAAAATGTACACGCCTCCGCGAGTATCTCTCCCTTCCCCGTGAGCCCGTACAGACTCGTCGGCGGTCGCCTATCGATCACCTCGCGCCGCACCAGCCCCTGCTCGCCCAGCGCCGTCAGCCCCTGCGACAGCGCCCGCGGGGTTGCGGGGGCGAGCAGGCGCGACAGCGCGTTGAAACGATCGTGGCCCGCGCCAATCCCGGCCACCAACGGCAGTCCCCAACGAGACGTGCCGCCGGGCGGCAGTCCGATTGCGCCTTGCGCCACAGCAATCGTCGCGGCGCGTGCTGCGGCGGCGGTACCAGTATCGGTCAGGATATATTCGGGGCGCAGCGGGTGGCCGTGACCGGGATTGCGCTGGATCCAGCCGATCGCCGCCGCGGCGTTTAAGGTGCGCGTCAAGCTGTCGCGGGATAGTTCCAACCGATGGAGCAGCTCGACAAAGCGCGCGCCGCGATGCGCCGCCAGATCGGCGAGCAACGGCACCAGCCAGCGGTGGCTGCCGAGCTGGATCAGCAAGGGATCGGGTACGCTTGACGGCATTTGCTAGTAACTATACAAACTAGACTAATGAAGCAAGAGGATTGGAACTCTAGCGCCGATGCTTGAGCACCGTCATTGCGAGCGCAGGGGGCCGAAGACGGCCGTAGGCCAACCAATCCGGAGCGGGTTTGCGCCTACTCTGGATTGCCGCGTCGCCTTCGGCTCCTCGCAATGACGACTGTAAGGGTGGGAACGCGGTTTTTCATAAAGGGAGCAACCACATGACACTCGAAATCGGATCCGAGCTCACCTGTTCGATGGGGGTGACCGACATGACCGCGGCGATCGCCTGGTACGAGCGCGTGATGCACTGCAAATTGCTGTACCGCGCCGACGAGATCGGCTGGTGTGAGCTGGCGACCCCAATGGCGGGGGTCAATATTGGCCTCAGCCAGGTCGAGAGCGTGGTGCAGGGCGGCGGCGCGACCAATGTGTTCGGGGTCGCCGACATCGACGCGGCGAAGGCGCATCTCGATGCCGAAGGCGTACGCCAGGACGGCGACATCCAGCATATTCCGGGGCTGGTGAAGCTGATCACCTTCTATGATCCCGACGGCAACGCCTTCATGTTCTCGCGCTCGGAGGCGGCGGCATGACGGCGCGATGGGGCGTCGCCGCGCTGCTGGCGATCGCGGCTCCCGCCACGGCGCAAGCCCCGGCGCCATCGCTCGCTGCTTGGCACGGAACATAGACCGGCAAAGGCACGGCGTTCGGCAAGGCGGCGACCGCGACGCTGGTGATCAAGGCGGCGCCCGACGGCGGCGCGACCGCGCTCGCCTATCGGCTGACCGTTCCCGGAACCCCGCCGATCGACTATGCGGCCGAGGCGATCTACCGCGTCGATGCCAAGGGACGGGTGCGCGGGAGCTGGACCGATAATGGCGGCCGGACGCGGCCGATCGACGGTCGCATTTCCGGGTCGGAATGGCACAATCTGTGGGGCAGCGCCGACGTCGAAATCGGACGTTCGACCTATGTGCTGGAGGCGCCCGATCGGATGATCGTTACCGATTCGGTGCTGAAAGAGGATGGCAGCTGGCGCGTCTTTGCGACGTTGCGCTATCAAAGAAAGCCTTGAAATCTGGCATTTTTCCGGCGCGCCTTGGGCGGCAGGCAAAAAAAGAGGGCCGGGACTTGCGTCCCGGCCCAGCCTTTCAGGCTCTCCCCTCCTGAAACTGTTGACGCAATGAATGCCATATTAATGTCATATTGAAAAGGCCTAAATTTGCGGCAGCGCTGCCTAAATATTGTGCAGTGCAGCGTGCAGCGAAAAGGGGCCGGTTTGCATCGGACCGGCCCCTCGCTTGTTGTCTCAGAACGTCTTGCGCGCGGTGATGCCAAAGGTGCGCGGCTGACCGACGGTATAGCCGAGCCGCGCCCGTCCGCCGCGTTCGCGATCGAACGACAGCAGCGCATTTTCGTCGAACAGATTATTGACGTAAGCGATCAGCGACAGGCCGCCCTCGAAATCGACCCCGGCGCTGAGATTGACCAGCTGATAATCGGGCAATTGCAGGTCGACCGTCGTCGACGACCCCGCCGGTGCGCCACCGAACGGCAGGCCGTGGACAAAGGTCCGCGGGTTGTTTTCCTGATCGGCGGGCTGGGTATAGCGCGTCCCGACATGCTGGAACGACGCTGCGACATAAGCAGTGGCAGTATCCGAAACCGGGAATTCGTAGCTGCCCGATGCGGTCAGCTGGAATTTCGGCACCGACGGCAGGCGATTGCCGTCGCGAATCCCCGTCGCGGTGGCGAGCACCCCGGGCAGGGTGGTGTCGAATTCGGCCTCGATCAGGCTGCCCGACAGGTTGAAATCGAGCCCGTCGGCAGGCGACAGCCCGAGTTCGAATTCGACCCCCATCGAATGCGCCTTGTCGACGTTGAACACGATGCGCGACGAACAGCTGCCGGCATCGAGCGTTACCTGCAGATTCTTGATGTCGTTGTAGAAACCGGCGGCATTGAAGGTGAAGCCGCGGCCCTGCGACTTGATTCCCAGCTCATAGTTCCACAGCGTTTCATCGTCATAATCCTGGAACCCACCGAACAGCGCAGCATCGGCCGGGGTGCAGAGCGGCAGGTTGAGCGGATCGTTGACCCCGCCGAGGCGAAAGCCCTTCGACGCCTGGGCGTTCACCGTCACATTGTCGCTGAGGTCATAGGACAACAGGAAGCGCGGGGTGAAGCCGCTCGATTTCGTGCTGTCGGTGCGGTTGTCGAGGTTCGAGAACAGCCCGCCCGATTTGAAGCTGCGCGTTTCCTTGAAGTCGTAGTACCGCCCGCCCGCGGTCGCGGTGAAGGCGTCGCTAAGATCGTAGCTGACCTCACCGAAGATCGCGAACTGCTTGATGTCATAGGGCAGATCGGCGTTGTACGGCGAATTGGCGGGAAAGCCGTTGCGCGTCGCCGCCGAGGTGCCGGCGCCGAGCGTCGCGTCGGTCACCGCGTCGTAACCGGGGGTCGGCAGTCGCTGGGCATAGACGCGGTCGACCTTCGAATAAAAACCGCCGACCACCCATTGTAACGGGCTGTCGTTGTCCGACGCGATGCGCAGTTCCTGCGACCAGGTTTCAAGGTCGGTGGTGTCGACCAGGTTTGACGGCAGCAGCACCCCCGCGGGGGGATAGCCAAGGTCGACCGACACCGATCCGGTGAGCGCGCTGGCGTCGCGGCTGACCAAGATGTCGCGGTTGATATAGCTGGTCACCGACGTCAGCTTGGCACCGCCCAGCCCGACATTGAGGTTGAGGTCGGCGATCAGCGTTTCGTCCTCGAACCCTTCGCGCAGCAACAGATATTGCTCGCGCTCGTCATAGGTGACCTGCGGCCGCGTCGTCGTGAAGCGGTTGCCGTAAAGGTTATAGATATCCTGGCGGTTGAAGCCGTCGGCGGTGATCTTTTGATAGACCACCCGCGGGGTGATCGACAGATTGTCGCTCGGTTCGAAGGTCAGCGCAATACGGCCGCCATAGCGTTCGCCGCTGTTGACGTCGCCGCCGCCCGCCGGGCCGACTGCGTTGATGAAGCCGCCGTAGCGGGTGTAATAGCCGACCGCGCGCACCGCCGCCGTGTCGCCGAGCGGCAGGTTGACCGCGCCCTTCAGATGGCCGCCGATATCGTCGCCGTCGACCAGGTTGAGATTGGCCTCGACGCTGCCTTCGGTCACCCCGATCTTGGGCTGGTTGGTGATATAGCGGATGGTGCCGCCGACCGAGCCCGACCCGAACAGCGTGCCTTGCGGTCCGCGCAGCGTTTCGACGCGGTTGAGGTCATACAGGTCGATGTCGGGGGTGAACAGCGACAGCGAGATGACGCTTTCGTCGAGATAGACCCCGACCTGTTCCTTGACCCCCGGCTGGTCGCGGACGACCTGTCCCGCGGACACGCCGCGCACCGACACCTGGCTCTGGCCGGGCCCGAGGTTCTGGACCGACAGGCCGGCGACGTTGCGCGACAGATCTTCCAGCGTCACGGCACCCGATTTCTGGATGTCCTCGGCGGTCTGGGCGTTGATCGAGAAGGGAATGTCCTGAAGATTGGCGTCGCGCTTGGTCGCGGTGACGATGATGATGTTGCTGTCGTCTTCGGTGGCGCTGGCGTCTTGGGCGAGCGCGGGCGTGGCGACAGGAACCAGCGCGAGCGTCGAAAGCCCGGCCAGCAGCATAGTGCGAGCATGCATGGTGATATCCTCTCTGTAACGCGCGCGGCTATGTTGCCGCGTTGCGCCGCGAGAGGTGCGCCTTTTGTCACAAATCCGCAATGACGCATGAATGTGGCGCGAAAAATCCCCGCGACATGTTGCGCGGCGGCCACAGTCGCGGAATTGGCGGAAAACGGGTGGAGAGCAGAAAGAAGGCTGGGGGCAAGTCCCGGCCACAATCAAAAAAATGGCCGGGGACAAACCCCGGCCAGTGGTTCGCAGGAGGAACCTGGTGAGGATCCCGCCGCCGTCTTTTGAAAGGAGAGAGACGTGCGGCGACGGGTATCCTGTCTCGTCACATATTGTAGGCGCGCTCGCCGTGCTCTGCGAGGTCGAGCCCTTCCTGCTCGACGTCCTTCGACGGGCGCAGGCCGATGGTGTATTTGAGGCCGAGGAACAGCACCGCGCTGACCACGCCGGTCCACAGCACGGTGGTGCCGACGGCCCAGATCTGGGTGGTCACCTGGCCGACCAGATCGAACTCGCCGGCGGTGGCGACGGGCGCAGTATAGTCGATCCAGCCCTGACCGCCCCACGCCGGGTTGGCGACGAAGCCGGTGCCGATCGCGCCGACGATGCCGCCGATCGCATGGATGCCGAACACGTCGAGCGAGTCGTCATATTTGAGTTTCTTCTTCACCGTGGTGACGAAGAAGAAGCAGATCAGCGAAGCGACCGCACCGAGGATGATCGCGGTGCCGGGATGAGCAAAGCCCGCCGCCGGGGTGATCGCGACCAGACCGGCAACCACACCCGACACGCCGCCGAGGAGCGAAGGCTTCTTGTGGATGATCTGTTCGATGATCGCCCAGGTCGCACCAGCCGCCGCGGTGGCGACCAGGGTGTTGATGAAGGCCAGCGCGCCGAAGGCATTGGCTTCGAGACCCGAGCCGGCGTTGAAACCGAACCAGCCGATCCACAGCAAGGAGGCGCCGATCATCGTCATGACCAGATTGTGCGGCGGCATCGGTTCGGTGTTGTAGCCGAGGCGCGGGCCGATCACGAGGCAACCGACCAGACCGGCGATGCCCGCATTGATATGGACGACGGTGCCGCCGGCGAAATCAAGCGCGCCCCAGCCCCACAGCAGGCCCATGTCGGTCGGCGCGGCGTGGAGGAAGTCGGGTCCGGCCCAATACCACACCATGTGCGCGATCGGGAAATAGGCGAGCGTCAGCCACAGCACCGTGA
>VFQO010000412.1_pt1 | contig 47029 bp, 41 predicted proteins | sample 3512331 | NCBI WGS metagenome assembly VFQO01 (sample SAMN10412371, study PRJNA504923) | tailings metagenome | isolation source: Replicate 3 from Balatoc abandoned mine | place: Philippines: Itogon, Benguet | collected 2017-08-28 | reverse complement strand
TCCCGGCGCGCGTGGTCTGCCACGACATCCTCGGCCAGACCGCGCTGGTCGACCTTGCCGGCCTGCGTGACGCCATCGCCGACCAGGGCGGAGACCCGGCCAAGGTCAATCCGGTGGTGCCGGTGCAGCTCATCGTCGACCATTCGCTGGCCGTCGAGTGCGGCGGTTTCGATCCGGATGCCTTTCAGAAGAACCGCGACATCGAGGAACGCCGCAACGAGGACCGCTTCCACTTCATCAACTGGACCAAGACCGCGTTCGACAACGTCGACGTGATCCCGGCCGGCAACGGCATCATGCACCAGATCAACCTGGAGAAGATGTCGCCGGTGATCCACAGCCAGAACGGCGTGGCCTTCCCGGACACCTGCGTCGGCACCGACTCGCACACCCCGCACGTGGATGCGCTGGGCGTGATCTCGGTGGGCGTGGGCGGTCTCGAAGCCGAGAACGTCATGCTCGGCCGCGCGTCCTGGATGCGCACCCCGGACATGGTCGGCGTCGAGCTGACCGGCAAGCGTCAGCCCGGCATCACCGCCACCGACATCGTGCTGGCCCTGACCGAGTTCCTGCGCAAGGAGAAGGTCGTCGGTGCCTACCTCGAGTTCTACGGCGAGGGCGTGCCGGGTCTCACCATCGGTGACCGCGCCACCATCTCCAACATGGCCCCGGAATACGGTGCCACCGCCGCCATGTTCTCGATTGACGAGCAGACGCTGACCTATCTGCGTCTGACTGGCCGTTCCGATGAGCAGGTCAAGCTGGTCGAGACCTACGCCAAGGAAGCCGGCCTGTGGTCGGACAGCCTGGTGAATGCCGAGTTCGAGCGCGTGCTCACGTTCGACCTGTCGTCCGTCGTGCGCAACATGGCCGGCCCGTCCAACCCGCATCGCCGCCTGCCGGTGTCGGCGCTGAAGGAGCGCGGCATCGCCGTCGATCTCGACAAGGCGCGTGCCCAGGAAGCCGATGGCCTGATGCCGGATGGCGCGGTCATCATCGCGGCCATCACCTCCTGCACCAACACCTCCAACCCGCGCAACGTCATCGCCGCCGGCCTGATTGCGCGCAATGCCCGCAAGCTGGGCCTGGTGCGCAAGCCCTGGGTGAAGTCGTCGCTGGCGCCGGGCTCCAAGGTGGTCGAGCTGTACCTCAAGGAGGCCGGCCTGCTCGACGATCTCGAAGCCCTGGGCTTCGGCATCGTCGCTTTCGCCTGCACCACCTGCAACGGCATGTCGGGCGCGCTGGACCCCAAGATCCAGCAGGAGATCATTGACCGCGACCTGTACGCGACCGCCGTGCTGTCCGGCAACCGCAACTTCGACGGCCGCATCCACCCCTACGCCAAGCAGGCCTTCCTGGCCTCGCCGCCGCTGGTCGTGGCCTACGCCATCGCCGGCACCGTGCGCTTCGACATCGAGCAGGACGTGCTCGGCGTGGTGGATGGCAAGGAAATCCGCCTTGCCGACATCTGGCCGTCGGACGAGGAAATCGATGCGCTGGTGGCGACGTCGGTGAAGCCGGCCCAGTTCAACCAGATCTACATCCCGATGTTCGAGAAGAAGGATTCGGAGAAAGCTGCCTCGCCGCTGTACGACTGGCGCGAGATGTCGACCTACATCCGTCGTCCGCCGTACTGGGAAGGCGCACTGGCCGGCGAGCGCACGCTCAGGGGCATGCGTCCGCTGGCCATCCTGCCGGACAACATCACCACCGACCACCTGTCGCCGTCAAACGCGATCGTGATGAACTCCGCCGCCGGCGAGTACCTGCACAAGATGGGCCTGCCGGAAGAGGACTTCAACTCCTACGCGACCCACCGCGGTGACCACCTGACCACCCAGCGCGCGACTTTTGCCAACAAGGAGCTGGTCAACGAGATGGCCGTGGTCGATGGCCAGGTCAAGAAGGGCTCGCTGGCGCGCGTCGAGCCGGAAGGCAAGGTCATGCGCATGTGGGAAGCCATCGAAACCTACATGAACCGCAAGCAGAATCTGATCATCATCGCCGGTGCCGACTACGGCCAAGGCAGTTCGCGTGACTGGGCCGCCAAGGGCGTGCGTCTGGCCGGCGTCGAAGTGATCGTGGCCGAGGGCTTCGAGCGCATCCACCGCACCAACCTGATCGGCATGGGCGTGCTGCCCTGCGAGTTCAAGCCGGGCACCACGCGCCTGACACTGAAGCTGGACGGCACCGAGACCTATGACGTGGAAGGTGCGTTGTCGCCGCGTGCGGACCTGACGCTGGTGATCAACCGTCGCAACGGCGAGACCGTGCGCGTGCCGGTGACCTGCCGACTGGACTCCGACGAGGAAGTGTCGGTGTACGAGGCCGGTGGGGTGCTGCAGCGCTTCGCCAAGGACTTCCTGGAAGCTACTGCGACGGCCTGATGCTGGCAGGTTCACGGCGCGGTGGTCCGGACTGGCTCCGGAAAACACGCCGTGAACCCGTCCTTGGGGGCTCGCACGCGCCATCCATGGCGCGTGACGGTTTTCCGGAGCCAGTCCGGATCACCGCGCCTTGGGCTGTGACCCAACCGTCGTAACACGGACTGTTGGTGTTGAGCCGAAATGCGTGATCAATACCTATTTGTGAAGCCAGGGAATTCCCCATGAGCCATGTTCCGCAAGTGAAAATCCCCGCCACCTACATTCGTGGCGGCACCTCCAAGGGCGTGTTCTTCCGCCTGCAGGACCTGCCCGAGCGCTGCCAGGTGCCGGGCGAGGCGCGCGACCAGCTGTTCATGCGCGTGATCGGCAGCCCCGACCCCTATGCCGCGCACATCGACGGCATGGGCGGGGCGACCTCGTCCACGTCCAAGTGCGTGATCCTGTCGAAGAGCAGCGTGCCGGATCACGATGTCGACTACCTGTACGGGCAGATCAGCATCGACAAGGCCTTCGTGGACTGGAGCGGCAACTGCGGCAACCTGTCCACGGCTGCCGGCGCCTTCGCCATCCATGCCGGTCTGGTGGATGCCTCGCGCATTCCCGAGAACGGCGTCTGCGTCGTGCGCATCTGGCAGGCCAACATCCGCAAGACCATCATCGCCCATGTGCCGGTGACCAATGGCCAGGTCCAGGAGACCGGTGATTTCGAGCTGGATGGCGTGACCTTCCCGGCTGCCGAGATCGTGCTGGAGTTCATGGATCCGTCGGACGACGGTGAGGAGGGCGGCTCCATGTTCCCCACCGGCAATCTGGTGGATGATCTCGACGTGCCCGGTATTGGCACCTTGAAGGCGACCATGATCACCGCCGGCATCCCGACCGTGTTCGTCAACGCGGCCGAGATCGGCTACACCGGCACCGAGCTGCGCGAGCAGATCAACACGGACCCGGCGGCGCTCAAGCGCTTCGAGGCCATCCGTGTCGCCGGCGCGCTGCGCATGGGCCTGATCAAGACGCCGGAAGAGGCGTTGACGCGCCAGCACACGCCCAAGATCGCCTTCGTGGCGCCGCCGACCGACCATGTGTCGTCCAGCGGCAAGACCATCAAGGCGGACGAGGTGGACCTGCTGGTGCGCGCGCTGTCCATGGGCAAGCTGCATCACGCCATGATGGGCACGGCCGCGGTCGCCATCGGCACTGCCGCCGCGATTCCGGGCACGCTGGTGAACCTGGCGGCCGGTGGCGGGGCGCGCGAGGCCGTGCGCTTCGGGCATCCGTCCGGCACCCTGCGTGTCGGTGCGGCGGCTGCCCAGGTCAACGGTCAGTGGACGGTGACCAAGGCCATCATGAGCCGCAGCGCGCGCATCGTCATGGAAGGCTGGGTACGGGTGCCTGGCGACAGCTTCTGATCCATGCTGATCCGGACGCCCTGTCAGCTGCAATAGCTGCAGGCGCGTCGGGTTTGCTCAAGGTCGACCAAGGCACGCCAGATGCCCGCCGTGCGTGCGCATCCGAAGCAGCAACGCATCCGGAGGTTGGCGTGTCCTTTGCTGTCGCGCGCGATCAGCACGGGCTCGCCATCGCCGCTGCTGTCGGCCTGAAGCTCGCTCAGCGTGGATGTCTTCAGCAGCAGGGACTTGCGGCCGATCACCAGATGCAGCCATTCCCCGCGACGCTGTATCGACCGTATCACCCCGGACTGCACCATCTTCCTCGGCCGACGGCCGATCTCGATGCTGATCGCCAGGCCAAGCATGCAGACCTGCTTGAGCAGGGTGACCAGATAGGATGCCGCGCAATCATCGAGCAGCGGCTCGTTGCCATGAGGCAGGGCAGGGGTCGTGACAGTCATGCGGTGCTCCTTTCTCGTTGAATGATTTTCATGATTGATCAATGACGTGGCCTGTCTTCGCCGGTGCACGTCAGGTATCCATTCATCATGCGCTTGTAACATATAAATGAGAAGCGTTAGCATTACGATATAGATTCAATATGGAGTTGTCATGAGCAGGTCGTCCACCCCTTTCACCCGTTCTCCCCTTGCCGTTGCAATCGCCTGGGCCTGTGTACTGCCGTCTGCCGGGACCGCGATTGCCGATACGGAGGCGTCCGGCAGCCCGATGCTGCTTCCGGAAGTCACGGTGGCGGCGAGCGCAGAGACCGGAGAGGGCGCTGACCCGCTGATCACCCAGTCGCGAGTTGCCGCGGCAGGCAAGAGCCCGGTCAGCGTGCAGGACACGCCGTTCGCGATGAACATCATCGATGTGGCGCAGATCCGTGAAACCGGCGCCAAGAACATCCAGGATGCCTTGCTCTACAGCGCAGGTGTCTATGCCGGTCGCTACGGTTTTGACACGCGCGGCGACTGGGCCGCGGTGCGGGGCCTGAATCCGTCGAACTACACCGATGGCCTGCGCAGCCTGTTCGGCTTCTACAACACCGTGCGTCCTGAAATTAATGCCCTCGAGTCCATCGAGGTGCTGAAGGGACCGTCGTCGGTGCTGTATGGCCAGGCCGAGCTCGGCGGCATCATCAACGTGGTGACCAAGAAGCCGAAACAGACGGCATCGCGCGAGATTGAAGTGCAGGTGGGGTCACATGAGCGCAAGCAGATTGCGCTGGACCTGACGGGGCCGCTCAACGCGGACAAGACCCTGCTGTACCGGCTGGTGACGCTGAAGCGTGACAGTGACAGCCAGGTGGACTACGTCAATGACGATGCCGAGCTGTTCATGCCCTCGCTGACCTGGCGACCGACCGCGCGCACCAGTGTCACTGCGCAGTACACCTACCAGGCCAATGACAGCAAGGTGTCGTCACAGTTCCTGCCCAGCAAGGGCACCATAGACCGGGCACCGCGCGGCAGCATTCCCAGCAGCCGGTTTGTCGGCGAGCCCAGCTGGGACCGCTATGACACACGCAAGCAGGAGTTCAGCCTGTTCATGGATCATCTGCTGACCGCGAACTGGAAGCTGGCGGCGAGCGCACGCCAGACCCGCTCCGACAGCGTGACCAGGGAGATCTGGGCGCGTGTCGGCCAGGTTCCCGATGACGCCGGCAACATCGGACGCACCGTGCATGCTGCCGATCGTGAAACCGATGTGCTGGCCACCGATGTGAGACTGGAAGGCACGCTGGCGCTGGGCCCGACGCGTCATCATGTCGCGCTCGGCGTCGATCACCAGCATGCCGGCTGGGACGAGGACAACTATGCGTCCGTGAATCCGACCTTTGCCGCCAATGGTGTCGAGGATTTCAACCTCTATGACCCGGTCTACGGCAGTGCCGGCATGCGCAGCTTTCTCGCATCACTGACGCTCACGGATCGACCGGACAACAAGATCGTGCAGACCGGTGTCTACGCCATGGACCACATGGAGTGGGGGCCCTGGGTGCTGTCACTGGCGGCACGCCATGACCGCGCCCGCAACGAGGTCGACAATCTCGGTTCGGCAGCGGACTTGCGTGTCGTCAACAGTGAAACCACCGGGCGGACCGGTCTGATGTACCGGTTCGCCAACGGCCTGTCGCCCTATGTCAGCTGGTCGACCGCCTTCACCCCCAATCTGGGTACCGACGGCACGGCAAATCCGGGCTTCCTCAAGCCGACCACGGGTGAGCAGCATGAGGCCGGCATCAAGTACCTCTCGCGCTCGGGAAATACCTCGGCAGCCGCGGCCTGGTTTGACATCAAGCAGCAGAACCGCGTGGTGGATGGCAAGACGCCCGGCGGACGTGAGCAGGTGGGCGCCACCATCCGCGGCTGGGAGGTCGAAGGGCGCCATCGTCTGGGCGCACTCGAGCTGCTGGCCAACCTGACCGACATGACGGCGCTCAACGATGTTACCGGCAAGCGTCTGGGGGCGATTGCCGAGCGCACGGCGTCGACCTGGGGGCAATACCACTTTGCCGGCGGCTGGCGTGCCGGAGCGGGCGTGCGCTATCTGGGTGACGTGACCGGCAACAACGGCGTTCCGGAGGTACCCGATGTCACGCTCTACGACGCCATGGTGGGCTACGGTCGTGGCCCTTGGGATGTGCGTCTCGACGCCAAGAACCTCGCCGATACGCAGTACGTGTCCTGGTGTCGCGGTCTCGACCAGGACTGCGGCTACGGTGAGCGCTTCAATGCCAACCTGACCGCCCGTTACCGGTTCTGAGGCCATGGCAGCCATCCTGTCTCGCGTACTGGCTGCCGTGCTGGGCGGCTATGCGCTGATCTGGAGCATCGCCGCCTTCGGCATGACCACGCTGGTCATGCTGGGGGTGGACTTTCACGATGCCGAAGCGGGCATGTTCATGCTCGCCTTCCTGATCTATCCGGCGGTTTTTCTGTGGGCCTTCGCGGCACGCAGCCTGCTCCTAATCTGGCTGACGCTGCTGCTGACTGCCCCGGTGTTGCTGCTGTCAGCCATCTGGCTGCAGCAGCGCATCATTACCTGAGTTTTCGTCATGTTCAGCAGTTTTCGCCTGTCCATGGCCTGGGTACACACCTGGTTCGGTCTCGTGCTGGGTTTCGTGCTCATGGTCTGTTTCTTCTTCGGCAGCCTGTCGGTGTTTGACCGCGAGATCGATCGCTGGGCCATCCCCGGGACACGCTTCAACGCCGAGCCCATGCCATCCTTTGATCGCGTCATTCTCCCGGCCTTGCGCCAAGTGAGTCCGGATGCCGACGACTACGCGCGCCAGATGCCGGTGCTGCATGATCCGGCTGCGGGGGCGATGACGCCGCGCGAGGCATTGCCCGCTGACCGCTACTGGGCCTACATCACCCATCGTGATCCGGTGCTGGCGACCGGCGTGCGCTTCCGCGTGCCGCATCCCGCCACAGGTCAGGAGGCCCAGCGCATCCGCGGCGACGTGGTGCTGGATCCGCGCAACGGCCGGCTGTTGCGCGACGATGCTTTGCGCATCGGCAGCGACTGGTTCTATCCCATGCATTACAGCCTGAACTGGGCGTGGAAGAACATCGGCTATTTCGTGGTCGGACTGGCTGCGCTGGCCATGCTGGTGGCGCTGATCACCGGCGTCATCATTCATCGCCGGCTGCTTCGCGAGTTCTTCACGCTGCGTCCGTGGAAGCAGCCGCAGCGCCTGACGCTGGACCTGCACAATCTGACGGGCGTGGTCGCGTTGCCGTTCCATTTCTTTTTCGCCTTCACCGGGCTGGTGATCTTTGCCGGCAGCATCTATCTGCCGGTCACGCACACCCTGCTCAGACCCATGCACGACCAGCAGCACCAGATCGAGGCCAGGAACACCGGTCTGCCGGCGCAGCGTGCCGGCGTGGCTGCCCCCATGGCCTCGGTCGACGCCATGATGGCGGAAGCGCGTCGCCGCTGGGCCGCACGCGACATGCCGGGTGATGTCGGTTACCTCGTGGTGCATCACGTCGGGGATGCCAACAGCTATGTGAGCCTGTATCGCGCCGGCAGCGACCGAGTGGCGCTGGTGGGCGAGGGCATTCATTTCCGCGCCAGCAGTGGCGAGGTGATTCATGAGGACCCGCCACATTCTGCGACGCTGGCGCTGAACGAGTTCCTGACCGGGCTGCATTTGCAGCATTTCGAGCACTGGCTGCTGCGCTGGCTCTATGTGCTGGGCGGTCTGCTGGGATGCGTCTGCATCGCAACCGGCTTTGTCTTCTTCGTCAGAAAGCGACGCCGTGAGCAGTGGCCGGGGACCGGTCTGGTCGAGGCGTTTGCCGTTGCCACGGTGACCGGCATGGTGATCGCCACCCTGGCCATGCTGATTGCCAACCGCCTGCTGCCGTCAGAGCTTGCCGGCAAGGCGGATTGGGAGAAGGGCCTGTTCTGGACGGGATGGCTGCTGGCGCTGGCACATGCCCTGTGGCGATCGTTGCCACTGCAGCCCGCTACCAGAAACCGCGCCTGGGAAGAGCAATGCCTGTGCATCGCGGGAATGGCCGTGGTCGCTGTCGCTGCCAACTGGTTGAGCACGGGGGATCACCTAGTGAAAACCGTGATTGTCGAGCCCTACTGGCCCGTCGCGGGTCTGGATCTGATCCTCTTGCTGGTTGCCGTGCTGAGTACACTGACCGGGTGGCGGCTGCAGCGAACGTCAGCGGAACCAGCTACCGTTTTCCATGCAGAGGCAGAAAGGACGGATGCTTGCAAGGAGGGACGGGCATGAACGCCGCACTCTGGTTGTCAGCGGCCTGTCTCACCTCCCTGGCCGGGATGGCGTGGCTGGCATCATCCCAGGCGGAGCACTGGCGACGGCTTCATCCCGCCAGCGCGCTGCCATCCAGGGCGCATGTCCTGCGCCTGCGTGTGCTGGGGCTAGGCAGTCTTGTGCTGGCAGGCTGGTGCTGCCTGCAGGTCGATCAGGGCGGGATGGCACTGCTGGTCTGGCTCATGCTGCAGATCACGGCATCCGCTGCGACAGCCTGTCTGCTGGCATGGCGTCCCTCTGTCCTGCGTCTGGTGCATCTGAATCGCCCGGAAATCCCCTGATTTTACTTGATAGTGATTCTCATTAATTGAATGTGGATCAGCCACAGGCTACCATTCACCCATGACGCAATACGCCAGCTCCCACGACACCTTCCAGCTTCCGCCTCGCCATGCCGCCCTGTCACTGGGGGCGGTGGCAAGCGCCCACGCAGCCGTGTTCGCGGCACTCTGGTTCCTGGCCTCGCCGGCAGAGCGCATCCAGACCGATGTCCTGTCGGTGCGCATGATCTCGGTCAGTCCGCCGGCGGAAGCACCGGTCAAACCCGTGGTGACACCGCCGAAACCGGTGGTCGAGACCCCGCGACCGAAGCCGGTGGTGCAGCGCGTGCGCTCCGCCGAACCCGCACCAGCGCCGCTTGAGCGCACGCGTGAACCGGAGCCGCCGCCGCCTCAGCCGGTAGTGAGCAAGCCGGCGCCGCCCGAGCCGGCACTTGCGCCACCGGTGGTGCCGCCGCGCTTCGATGCCGGCTATCTGAACAATCCGGCACCGGCCTATCCGGCCTTGTCACGCCGCAACGGCGAAGAGGGCAAGGTGCTGCTGCGCGTGCTGGTCAGTGCTGACGGCAAGGCGCAGGAGGTGCTGCTGCACCAGGGCAGCGGCTTTGTCCGTCTGGATGATGCCGCGCTTGATGCGGTCAGGCGCTGGCGTTTTGTTCCGGCTCGTCGTGGTGACGATGCTTTTTCCGACTGGGTCATCGTCCCGGTTGCCTTCAAGTTGACGCGTTGAGAGGTTGATCATGGGGTTCCAGAGTTTCATCGCACAGGCAGATGGTGTTGCCCTGTTCATTCTGTTCGTGCTGTTCGTCATGTCCGTGGGGACCTGGTACTACATCCTCACCAAGGGCTGGCGCTACTACGGTGCGCAGAACCGCTCGCGCGAGTTCATCCGCGGCTTCTGGGCCGCGCCCAGCATCGAGGCAGTGGCGCGCAAGCTGCGCAGCACCGGCATCACCGATCCGTTCTCGCACCTTGTGCATCATGGCTTCACCGCCGTCGAGCAGCACCAGTCGCGCAACCAGAACAGCCTGATCGATGCCGGTTCGGCCGAGGAGTTCCTGACCCGCTCGCTGAAGCGTGCCATTGACCAGGACAAGGCCCGTCTCGAAAGCGGTCTCACCTTTCTCGCCACAGTGGCCTCCAGCGCGCCCTTCGTGGGCCTGTTCGGCACGGTCTGGGGCATCTACCACGCCCTCATGGCGATCAGCCTAAACGGGCAGGGCGGCATCGACCAGGTCGCCGGTCCCGTCGGCGAGGCGCTGATCATGACCGGTCTGGGCCTGGCGGTGGCCATCCCCAGTGCCGTTGCCTACAACGTCTTCGTGCGCCTCAACCGCAACACCCTGGTGCAGCTGAACTCCTTCGCCCATGACGTGTTCACCTTCCTGTCGACCGGCCTCGCCACCGGCACCCTGCTGCATGACGTCGAACGCACCTCGGACCGCATGATCACCCGCGTCCAGCAGACCCAGCAGGCGGGAGGCGTCTGACATGGCGTTCGGATCGTTCGAGCAGGGCGACGAGATCGAGGCCAACGCCGAGATCAACATGATTCCCTTCATCGACATCATGCTGGTGCTGCTGATCATCTTCATGATCACCGCGCCACTGATGTCGCATGCGGTCAAGGTCGATCTGCCCAAGGCCAGCTCGCAGCCGCTGCTGATCAAGACCAAGCCGGTCGAGATTGCCGTGCTGGCGGATGGCGGCATCCGCGTCAACGGCAATCCGGTGCCGGCGGAGGGGCTGGCGGCGGCGCTGGCACCTTTCCCCGATGACAGCGAAGTCCACCTGCGTGCGGATCGCAAGACTCCCTACGAGGCAGTGGCTCGTGTATTGTCGGCCACCAGCGAGTCCGGTCTGAGCAAGGTCGGTTTCGTCACCGAACAACTGGATTGATGCAAGGACGTTGCACGTGAAGAAAGGCATTCTCCTGCTGCATGGCTGGCTCGGCCTCGTCGCCGGCCTCGTGTTCATCGTCGTGGGCAGCACCGGCGCCCTGATGGCTTTCGAGCCGCAGATCCTGCGTCTGCTCAACCCCGGCGTGCTGACGCTGGATGACAACCGCTCGCCGGTGCTGTCACCGGCAGCACTGTATGCGGCGGTCAGCCAGGCCAGTCCCGACAGGCCGATCCAGGCACTGACCGTGAGCGGGCGTGCCGACAGGCCGTCGCAAGTCACCTTCGTCAAGGTCGGCAATGCCAAGGGCGAGTCTGTCCTGGTGCACCCGTCAACGGGTGCCGTGCTGCCCGAGGTGCGCGGCGAGGAGACCTTCGAGCTCATCGAGGGCCTGCATCGCCGCCTGCTGCTGGACGATGTCGGCAAGGCGGTGACGGGCGTGTCGGCGATCATCCTCATCGTCATGGCCTTCAGCGGCATCACGCTGCGCTGGCTGCGTCGCCCGCGCGAAACGCGCTACTGGCTCCTGTTGCGACCCGGTTTGAAGGGGCGTGCCTTCTATTGGCAGCTGCATGCGGTTGCCGGCACCTGGGTCTTCCTGCTGCTCGCGTTCTCGGCGAGCACCGGACTGAGCTGGTCCTACGACAGCTACAAGGCCGCGATCTACCGTGCGCTGGATGTCGAGTTGCCGGCCAAGCCCAAGGCTCCTGATGTGCTGCCGCCGGTGCTGCCGGCAGCCGAGTTCGCCGCGCGTGTGGATGCCGGCTGGTCGGTTTTCTCGGCGCAGGTGCCTGCCTATGATCGTGCCGTGATCGCCCTCAAGAGCCTCAAGGACGGAGAGGTCAAGATCGAGTACTACGACGCCGACCTGGCCCATGACCGCGAGAAGCATGAACTGCTGGTGGCGGCTGACGGCTCGGTCGCCAAGCATCTGCGTTTCGAGCAGCGCCCGCAGGGCGAGCAGCTGACGGCAGCCTGGAAGATGCTGCATACCGGTCAGTATTGGGGCTGGTCCGGCCAGCTCATGCTGCTGATCAGCAGTCTGGCGCTGCCGGCATTCGCGATCATCGGCGCCTATCTGTTCGTCACGGGGCGTCGCCGCCGCGCCTGATCAGAGTCACGCGCCGCCCAACAAAAAAACCGCGCACAGGCGCGGTTTTTTTGTTGCCGGTCTGACACGCCCCCGGGCGATCAGGCCAGGCGGCGACGGAACAGCGGTGAGGGCTGGTCGGTCGAGGCGTGATAGACCTCGGAGAAGTCCTGCAGACCCTTCAGGGCCACGCTGGCATCCTTGTCGTCGCGGATGGCGAAGGCGTTGAAGCCCACGCGCTGCTGGTAGAACAGCGTGTCCTTGAACACGTCGCCGACGGCGCGCAGCTCGCCGCGGTAGCCCAGGCGCTGGCGCAGCAGGTAGGCCGTGGAATAGCCGCGACCATCGGCAAAGGCGGGGAACTCGACGGCGATCAGGTCCAGGCTGGCAACGACGTCAGCCAGCGACTCGGCAAACTGATCCGGCTTCAGCTGCACGCCCTTGCGGCCGCCATGGGCAAGCACCTGCTCACGATGTGCCGTGAAGGTGTCAAGCGAGACCAGAATGTCACCGCCTGCAGGCAGGGTCAGCACGCCATCCACCGGCAGAACCGGCACATAGGTGTCGACCGCGATCACGCCATCCTTAATCAGCGTTGGCATAGACGCGCTCCTTGAAGGGTTCGATACCGACGCGGCGGTAGGTGGCCAGGAAGGACTCGCCGGCCTGACGCAGGTCGAGGTAGGTGTTGAGGATCTCCTCGATGACCTCGGCCATGTCCTCGGCATTGAACGACGGGCCGAGGATGTCGCCGATGCTGGCGTCATGACCGGCGCTGCCGCCCAGCGAGACCTGGTAGAACTCCGCACCCTTCTTGTCGACGCCGAGAATGCCGATGTGGCCGACGTGGTGATGGCCGCAGGCGTTCATACAGCCCGATATGTTGAGGTCGATCGGGCCGAGGTCGTAGACCTCCTCGAGGTCGCTGTAGCGGCGCTGGATGGCCTCGGCGATCGGAATCGACTTGGCATTGGCGAGCGAGCAGTAGTCGCCGCCCGGGCAGCAGATGATGTTGGTCAGGAAGCCGATGTTGGCGGTGTCGAAGCCCAGACCCTTGAGCTCGGCATGCAGTGCCGGCAGGTCGTCCTGGCGCACGTCGGCGAGCACGATGTTCTGTTCGTGGGTGGTGCGCAGCTCGCCGAAGCTGTAGCGGTCAGCGAGGGTGGCGACGGCATCCATCTGCTCGGCGGTGATGTCGCCCGGGGCGATGCCGGTCTGCTTCAGCGACAGGGTCACGATGGCATAGCCGGGCACCTTGTGGGCGCTGACGTTGCGGTGCACCCAGTTGTCCAGTGCCGGATCGGCGGCCCGTGCGGCGTTCAGTACGGCGGACTGCGCCGGCAGGTCGCGCTGGTAGTCCGGCTCGGTGAAGAAGCTGGCGAGACGCTGGAATTCGGCATCCGGCACGGTCAGCGCACCGCCCTGCAGGTGCTTGAACTCGGCCTCGACCTGTTCGGCGAAGACCGCCGGGGTCAGCGCCTTGACCAGGATCTTGATGCGCGCCTTGTACTTGTTGTCACGGCGGCCATGCAGGTTGTACACGCGCAGCACGGCATCAAGGTAGGCGATAAGGTCCTGGTGAGGCAGGAACTCGCGGATCACCGAGCCGACGATGGGGGTGCGGCCGAGGCCGCCACCGACGAGGATCCTGTAGCCGCGCTCGCCGGCGGCATTGCGCACGATATAGACGCCGATGTCATGCATCTGGGTGGCGGCACGGTCGACGTCCGGGTGGGCGTTGACGGCAATCTTGAACTTGCGCGGCAGGAAGGCGAATTCCGGGTGGAACGTCGACCACTGGCGGATCAGCTCGCAGGTCGGGCGCGGATCCTCGATCTCGCCCGCGATGACGCCGGCGAACTGGTCGGTGGTGGTGTTGCGGATGCAGTTGCCGCTGGTCTGGATGGCATGCATCTCGACCGTGGCCAGGTCGGCCAGGATGTCCGGCACGTCGGCGACGGCCGGCCAGTTGAGCTGGATGTTCTGGCGCGTGCTGACGTGCGCGTAGCCACGGTCGTAGCGACGGCTGATGTCGGCGATCATGCGCAGCTGACGGCTGGACAGCATGCCGTAGGGCACCGCGATGCGCAGCATGGGGGCGAAGCGCTGGACATAGAGGCCGTTCTGCAGACGCAGCGGACGGAACTCGTCTTCGCTCAGTTCGCCGGCAAGGTAGCGGCGGGTCTGGTCACGGAACTGGGCAACACGATCATCGACGATTCGCTGGTCGTACGCATCGTAGCGGTACATGGAGAGGCTTCCGGGGAGTCAGAAAAAGCGGCGTAAAGAGTAGCAGGGCGCATTATCTATTTAAAATGCATTTTAGTTATGTTGACTGCGTGATCCGGTTATAAAAAACACGCATGTCAGACAGTCTGGCGAGAGTGAACAGCTGTGCTAGCATAGCCCTTTGATCCTGACGAACCCCTGGCAGGCATGAGCTTCCGCGCAACCGACAGTCTTGCTGAACAGATCGCCCAGCACCTCGGCGACCAGATCATTTCCGGTGATCTGGTCGAGGGCGAGCGCATCCAGGAACTGCGCATCGCCGCCGAGCTGGACGTCAGTCGCAGCTCGGTGCGCGAAGCCCTGCTGATCCTGCAGCGTCGCCACCTGATCATGATCTATCCGCGCCGCGGCGCGGTGGTCTCCGAGCTGTCGCCGACCCAGGTCAAGGGTCTCTACGACATGATGGTGGTGCTGATGGGGCTGGTGGTGCGGCAGATGACCGACCTCTGGCGCCAGCAGGATCTCGATCCCTACCTGGAGGACCTGGCCCGTCTGCGCACCGCCGTCGACGAGCAGGAGGTCGAGGCCTTTCACGACGGCAGCCTGGCGCTGCTGATGAAGGCGCGCCGTTTCGCGGGCAACCTCTACCTCGACAACACCCTGGCCGACCTGCACCCCTCGTTGCGTCGTGCCTGCTACATGGCCTTGCAGATGAGCCGTCGCGAGCTTGAGGAGTCCTGGGGGCTGCTGCGCGGCCTGCTCGATGCCATCCTGCTGCGCCAGTCCGACAAGGCTGTCGAGCTGGTCGAGGAATTCCTGCTACACCAACGCAACCTGGTCATCGAGTCCCTGCTGCGCGTCAAGCAGATCGAGATGGCTTGGGCGCGCCGTTACCGCCGCTAAGGACTGTTCATGCGTCTCAAATCCATCAAGCTGGCCGGTTTCAAGTCGTTCGTGGATCCCACCACGGCCCTGTTCCCGACCAATCTGTCGGCGGTTGTCGGCCCCAACGGCTGTGGCAAGTCCAACATCATCGACGCCGTGCGCTGGGTCATGGGCGAAAGCTCGGCCAAGCACCTGCGCGGCGAGAACATGACCGACGTCATCTTCAACGGCTCCACCGGGCGCAAGCCGGTGGGCCAGGCTTCCATCGAGCTGATCTTCGACAATGCCGATGGCGGGCTGGGCGGCGAGTACGCGCAATACGCCGAGATCGCGATCAAGCGCGTGGTCACCCGCGAGGCACGTTCCGACTACTACCTGAACGGCACGCGCTGCCGACGCAAGGACATCACCGACATCTTCCTCGGCACCGGCCTCGGCCCGCGCTCCTACGCCATCATCGAGCAGGGCATGATCTCGCGCCTGATCGAGTCCAAGCCCGAGGAGCTGCGTGTCTACATCGAGGAGGCGGCGGGCATCTCCAAGTACAAGGAGCGCCGTCGCGAGACCGAGAACCGCATGCGTCATACGCGGGAAAATCTTGACCGCCTCAATGATATACGTGAGGAACTTGGCAAGCAGCTTCAACATCTCGAGAAGCAGGCCCGCGATGCCGAGAAATACAAGGAACTGAAGGCCGAGGAGCGCCAGCTGCGTGCGCAGCTGCAGGCGTTGCGCTGGCGCGCGCTGGATCAGGAGGTGCAGGGGCTCGAGAGCACCATCCGCGATCACGAGGTGCGTCTCGAGGCCGCCATGGCTGCTCAGCGCGAGCACGAGGCCGCGCTGGTGCGTGATCGCGAGGTGCAGTTCAGCCTCAGTGACGAATTCAACGCCGCGCAGAGCCACTACTACCAGCTCGGCAGCGACATCGCCCGGGTCCAGCAGGCGCAGCGTTACCGCCAGGAGCGTCTGGTCGAGATCCGGGATGCCCTGCAGGTGGTCGAGCGCCAGGCGGGCCAGGCCCAGGGCCTGCTTGACCAGGACCGTGCCGCCCTGTCCGAGGCCGAGGACGAGCTGATGACGCTGGCGCCCAGCCACGAGCTGCTGCGTGCCGAAGCCGACAGCGCCGACGAGCAGCTCGCCGATGCCGAGCAGCAGATGGCGTCCTGGCAGCTGGCCTGGGACCAGTTCAACCTGCAGTCGCAGGCGCCGCGTCAGCGTGCCGATGTCGAGCAGTCGCGCATCCAGCACCTCGAACAGGCGCTGCGCCGTGGCCAGGAGCGCCTGCAGCGTCTCGACCAGGAGCAGGCCGCATTGCAGGGCGGCCCCTTGCAGGAAGAGCTCGACGAGCTGCAGGAGCAGGCTGCCGAGCAGCAGATGCGGGTGGCCGAGGCCGAGGAGGGCGTGGCCGGCGTGCTGGCGTCGGTGCAGTCACAACGTGACGAGCTGTCGCGGGTTGCTGCCGAGCTCGACCAGCTGCGTCAGCGTCTGCAGGCGGTCACCGGTCGTCATGCCGCGCTGTCGGCATTGCAGGAAGCCGCCGAGAAGGGCCAGCGCGCGGTCAATGCCTGGCTGCAGGAGCGTGGCATCCAGGCGCGGCCGCTGTCCGCTGACCTGCAGATTGCGGCCGGCTGGGAAACCGCGCTGGAGACGGTGCTCGGTCCGACCCTGTCGGCGCTGCAGATTGATGACATGCGTGCCATCGCGGCGGATCTGGCCAGGCTGCCGGCCGGCCAGATCTGCTTCAGTGACGCACCCGCCGGATCAGGCGCTGCTGTCACGGCGGCCAGCGGTCGCCTGAGCGGGCTGCTGATCAGCGGCCCGGACTGGCTGCGTACCCATCTCGACAGCATTCGCGTCGCGGATGACCTCGACACGGCGCTGCGCGAGCGTGCCAGTCTGGCGCCGCATGAATCCATGATCACGCCCGAGGGCATCTGGGTGGGTGCCGCCTGGCTGCGCTACCAGGTGCGTGACAAGGACCCGGCCAGCGGTCAGCTGGCCCGTCGCCGCGAGCTCGACAGCCTCGGCAGCGAGCGCGACAGCCTGCAGGACAGTCTGGCCGAATGCCAGCAGCGCCAGCAGGCGGTTCGCGAACAGCTGCGCCAGGACGAGCAGGGCCGGGAGAATCTGCAGCGTGAGCTGACCCAGCGCCAGCGCCAGCTTGCCGAGCTGCAGGCGCAGATCGGTGCTCGCCAGGTGCGTCTGGAGCAGTTCGTGGCGCGTCGCGAGCGCATTGGGCAGGACCAGCAGGAAGTGCGTCGGCAACAGGAGCTGGATCAGGAAAACCTGGCCGAGGCCAGACTGCTGCTGCAGGAAGCACTGGATCTGATGAGCCAGGACACGCGTGATCGCGAGCAGCATCTTGGCATGCGCGAGACCCTGCGCAGCCAGGTCGAACTGGCGCGTCAGCAGCAGCGCCAGCGCCGTGATGCGGTCTACCAGAGCGGCATGCGCGAGCAGTCGGTGCGTGCCCGCGTGCAGGGACTGGGTGCCGGTCTGGCCCGTCTGGAAGAGCAGCTGGATGCCCTGCGTGAGCGCCGCGAGGCCCTGGTGCAGCAGCAGATGGAGCTGTCAGCACCGGGCGAGGAGGATGGCGACAGGCTGGACGAGCTGCTGGCCCGCCACCTGGAGGCCGAGCAGTCACTGGCGCGCGTGCGCGATCAGGTCGAGGCCATCCAGCAGCAGCTGCGCGAGCTGGAGCAGGCGCGCAGCCGCGCCGATCTGTCGGTGCAGAGCCTGCGTGACGCGCTGCAGGGGCACCGGTTGTCCTGGCAGACGGCCGTGGCGCGCCGCGAGGGTGTGCTGGAGCAGCTGCAGGAAACCGAACACGTGCTGGATGACGTGCTGGCCAGCCTGCCACCAGAGGCCGGCGAGTCGGAATGGCAGCTGGCGCTGGAGCGCACCGGCATCCGCATCAGCCGGCTTGGTGCCATCAACCTGGCTGCCATCGAGGAGTACCAGGCCCAGGCCGAGCGCAAAGTCTACCTGGATCAGCAGGATGCCGACCTCAACGAGGCCCTGGAAACCCTCGAGAACGCCATCCGCAAGATCGATCGCGAGACCCGGCAGCTCTTCAAGGAGACCTTCGAGAAGGTCAATGCCGGCCTGCAGGACCTGTTCCCCAAGGTCTTCGGCGGTGGCAGCGCCTATCTGGAGCTGACCGACGAGGACCTGCTGGAGGCTGGCGTGACCATCATGGCGCGCCCGCCCGGCAAGCGTAACTCCACCATTCACCTGCTTTCCGGCGGCGAGAAGGCGCTTACCGCGCTGTCTCTGGTGTTTTCCATCTTCCGCCTCAATCCGGCGCCATTCTGCATGCTCGACGAGGTCGATGCGCCGCTGGATGATGCCAATGTCGGCCGTTTCGCGAGGCTGGTGGAACAGATGTCTGAACAGGTACAGTTCATCTACATTACACACAACAAGATTGCCATGGAGATGGCTCGCCAGTTGATGGGGGTCACCATGCAGGAGCCGGGCGTGTCGCGTCTGGTCTCCGTGAATGTCGATGAGGCTGCTGCCTTGGCCGCCCAGTGAATTGGGGCGACTGCCGTTTACTGTTGAGGGGATGAGCGAGAAATGATTGCGAGCTTGCCGTGGTGGACCTGGGCTCTGGCGATTGTCCTGCTGGTTGCCGTTGGCGCGGGTCTTGTGTTCAGGCGCGGCCAGCGTCTGAAGCTGCGTATCGAGCCGGTACCCCAGGACCGCATCGACAACACGCCGGTGGAGCGCAACGAGATCGTCAGTCCGGTGCGCGTGAAGCCGCGACAGGCGCCGACCGTGCCGCCACGGGATGAGGGTGTCGATGCCCCGGCATCGGAGCCGTCCATTGACATGACCGTTCCGGCAGCCCCGTCAGCCGACAACCCGCCGAGTGATGCGCTGCTCGATGCCGTTACAGCCGTGGTCGCAACGTCCGATGCCGCTCCGGCGACACCGGTAGCCACGGAGATCCCGCCGCAGCCGTCCGTCCGGCCTGCCCGCGAGCAGACCGATCTGTTCGCCGACCAGCCCGATCCTGAACCGTTGCCGATGGTGGCTGCCGAGCCGGCTCCGGTCGATTACGTCATCACCCTGCATGTCATGTCGCGACAGAACGGCTTTGCCGGTCAGCAGCTGCTCGAGCGTCTGCTGCAGTACGGTCTGCGCTTTGGCGACATGAACATCTTCCACCGTCACGAGTTTCCCACCGGCCACGGCATGACCCTGTTCAGCATGGCGCAGGCGCTGGAGCCCGGAACCTTCAACATTGACGAACTCAGCCGCCTGCAGGTGCCCGGCGTCAGCTTCTTCATGGCAGTGCCGGGTTACAAGTCGCTGACCGCCTTCGATCTGATGATGGACACGGCGCGGCGACTGGCTGCCGACCTCGATGGCGAGATGCTGGATTCCGGCTCCGCGCTGGTCACGCCCGAACTCATGGCGCAGTGGCGCGATGAGCTCGCGGCCTTTGAACGTCACCGTCTGTCGAGTCACTGATGTCCGATTCTCCCGAGCAACGACTGCAGGTTCTGCGGTCGTTGATTCACCATCACGCCCACCTCTATCACACCCTGGATGCGCCCGAGCTGCCTGATGCCAGCTATGACGCGCTGTTCCGGGAGTTGCTGGCGCTCGAACGCGAACACCCTGAGCTGATCAGCGCCGACTCGCCATCGCAGCGTGTCGGCTCCGCCATCAACACGGCATTCACGCCAGTGCCGCATGTCGTGCCCATGCTGTCTCTGGACAATGTCTTCAACGAGACCGACTGGCTGGATTTCGACCGCCGCGTGCGTGAGCGGCTGGGCTGGGAGCTGGCGGTTGGCGTGCCTTACGCCTGCGAGCCCAAGTTCGACGGCCTCGCCGTGGCCCTGCATTACGAACAGGGTGTGCTGGTGCAGGCGGCGACCCGGGGCGATGGCAGTACTGGCGAAGACATCACCGCCAATGTGCGCACCATTGCCACCGTGCCGTTGCGTCTTGCCAGTCCGGCGGACGCCTGGCCGACCCGTCTGGAAGTGCGTGGCGAGGTGGTGATGCCGCGCGCCGGCTTCGAGGCGCTCAATGCGCGCCAGCTGGCAGCCGGTGACAAGCCGTTTGCCAATCCCCGCAATGCCGCTGCCGGTGCCTTGCGCCAGCTCGACTCGCGCATCACCGCGCAGCGCCCGTTGAGCTTCTATGCCTATGCCATTGCCCGGCTCGACGGGGTCGAGTGGCCGGCCAGCCACAGCCAGAGCCTGCGCTGGCTGGCCGGGCAGGGTTTCCAGGTCAGCGAGCTGGCCTGCACCGGACCCGGTCCGCATTTCGTGCAGCAGGCCTGGACCCACCTGCTGACGCAACGCGATGCGCTGCCGTTCGACATCGACGGCATGGTGGTCAAGGTCGATGACCGTCGCCAGCAGCTGGAGCTGGGTTTCATCGCGCGCGCGCCGCGCTGGGCGGTGGCCTACAAGTTCCCGGCCCAGGAGGTCAGCACGCGACTCGAGGCCATCGACTGGCAAGTTGGTCGTACCGGCGCCCTGACGCCGGTCGCGCGCCTGACGCCAGTGCCTGTGGGCGGTGTCGTGGTCAGCAATGCCACCTTGCACAACCACGACGAGGTCATGCGTCTTGATCTGCGTGCCGGCGACACCGTGGTCATCCACCGTGCCGGTGACGTGATTCCCAAGGTGCTGCGCCGCGTCGAGGATGACGGGCATACGCAGCGACCCCTGACAGCGCTGCCGGCGCAGTGTCCGGTCTGTGCCTCGGCCGTGATCAAGGAGGAAGAGGCTGCCATCGCGCGCTGCTCCGCCGGTCTCTACTGCCCGGCACAGCGCAAGGAGGCGATACGTCATTTCGCCTCCCGGCGTGCCATGGACATCGAGGGCCTGGGCGAGAAGTGGATAGATCTGCTGGTGGATCAGCTCGGTCTCGAGTCCAGCGCCGGTCTCTATCGGCTGACGCTGGAGCAGCTGCTGACGCTGCCACGCATGGCGGAGAAATCCGCAGGCAACCTGCTGCAGGCCATTGCGCGCAGTCGTGACACCACGCTGCCGCGCTTCCTGTTCGCGCTCGGCATTCCCAATGTCGGCGAGAGCACGGCAGCGGCACTGGCACGTCAGTTCGGCAATCTGCCGGCGCTGATCGCGGCCGAGGTCGAGCTGCTGGTGCAGACGCCGGACGTCGGCCCCGTGGTGGCGCAGTCGATTCGCGACTTCCTGCAGGAGCAGCACAACCGGCAGGTCATTGCCGAGCTGCAGGCCGCCGGAGTGCACTGGCCCGAGGTCGAGGCACCGCAGCCGCAGGCCCAGCCGCTGCAGGGTCAGACCTGGGTGCTGACCGGCACCCTGGAGTCCATGAGTCGCGACCAGGCCGGTGATCGCCTGCGCGCCCTCGGCGCCAAGGTCAGTGGCAGCGTATCGAAGAAGACGCATGCCGTGGTGGCCGGACCGGGTGCCGGCTCCAAGCTCGACAGCGCGCGCGAACTCGGCATTCCGGTGATGGACGAGGCCGGCCTGCTGGCGCTGCTGCAGGAGCATGAGCGATGAAACGTCTTGCCGCCGCCGGTGCGCTGCTGCTGCTGAGCGGGTGCAGCAGCCTGTCGCTGCCGCCACGTCATGCCGATGATGCCTGTCGCGTGCTCGCCCAGCGTCCGCAGTGGCAGCATCCGTTGCTGAGCGCTGAGGCACGCTGGCAGGTCAGCCCCTCCATCATCATGGCCACGGTCTATCACGAGTCCTCGTTCCGGCCCGAGGCGAGACCGAGACGCATCCGCTACCTCGGTTTCATTCCCGGCCCCAGACCGAGCTCCGCCTATGGCTATGCCCAGGCCATCGACGGCACCTGGGACGAGTATCGCCAGCGCGAAGGCAGGGGCTATGCGCGGCGTGACGACTTTGCCGACGCCGTGGACTTCATCGGCTGGTATCACCAGGGCACGCGGCAGAGCATGGGTGCGGCTGCCGACGACATGCGCATGCTCTACCTGACCTACCACGAGGGACGCAACGGCTACCGCGCCGGCAGACATCTGCAGAAGCCCTGGCTGCTGGCCTATACCGACAAGGTGGTGGCGACCGAGGCGCGTTACCGCGAGCAGCTGGCAACCTGCCTGCTGCCCCCTCAGCCCTGAACCGGAACCGTCAGTTCACCGCGTCGCCAGGCCTTCTCCAGAAAGCGTTCGGGACGCACCTGCGCAATCAGGTCTGCCGGCAACTCCGGTTCCGCGCCAGCCCATTGCGCGGCAATCAGCTCGGCGCCGAACCAGGCCTGGGTGAAGCCCTTGGCGCCATGGCCGACACTGACGAAAAGCCGGGGGCTGTCGGGATCCGCCGGTGCCCGCAGTCCCTTCTTCGGCTTGCGTTGCAGCAGCCAGTCACGATACCGCGCCAGATCGGGCAGTTCGCCCATCAGCGGCAGGTAATCCGTGGTTTGCCAGCGCACGCTGGTGCGTGATGGTCCGCGTGGACTGTCCGCGAGCGCCCGCGCCACGTCCGGCAGCAGCGCTGCCAGCGTCTGCAGATTGACCCTGTCATCACTGTCGTCGAGCGCGTCGTCAACGCGACCGGGCTGGAAGGTCGCGCCCAGACACTGCAGGCCCCGCCAGGACGGGCTCAGGTAGCCGCCATAGCAGAGCACGGCGCGCTGCGCGCTGGCGCCGCTGAAGGTCGTGATCTGTCCGCGCACCGGACGCAGGGGCAGGGTGGCGGTCTGTGGCAAGGCCAGGGCATCGCCGGCGTTGGCAATCACCACCGAGGCAGCCTCGAGTTCGCCCGTGCTGGTGTGTACCTGCCAGCCGGGCGCCATGCCGGCACCCGTGTTGCCGGCGACAGGTCGCAGTCCCAGCACGCGGCAGCCGGTGCGCACCTGGATGCGCGGATGCGCAAGCAATGCGGCCAGCAGGCCGGCGGGATGAAGCAGTCCGCCATTCGGCAGCCACCAGCCACCGGTGGACAGCGTCAGCCCGGCATGAGCACCGGCCTCGGCCGCCGTCACCGGCCAGACCTGGGTCTGCCACCAGGGATGACGGCTGTCCATGTCGACGACCGGCTTGCGCCCGGCCAGCCAGAGCACGCCGCAGCGCAGGAAGTGCGGGCTCAGGCGCGGGTCCTGCAATGTCTTCAGTGCGCGCAGGAAGGCCTGTGACTGCAGGTGTCCGTCCAGATGCTGTGCCGGCACCAGCTTGGGGTAGAGGATGGCAACCGGATTGCCGGATGCGCCGCTGCCGGGCTGCGCGGCGGACTCCAGAACCAGCACGCTGGCGCCACGCTCGGCCAGATGCCAGGCAGTGCTGGCGCCGGCGATGCCGGCACCGACCACGATGACATCAACCGTCATGCCGGTCAGGGCAGGGTCTTGCGGAAGGGCTTGACCACCACGCGGGCATAGACGCCGTGCGTCACGAACGGATCGCTGTCGGCAAACGCGCGGGCGGCGTCGAGGCTGTCGAACTCGGCGACCACCAGGCTGCCGGTGAAGCCGGCAGGACCCGGATCCTCACTGTCGATGGCCGGATGCGGACCGGCCAGCAGCAGGCGTCCTTCGGCCTGCAGTGCCTGCAGGCGTGCCAGATGCGCCGGGCGATGGGCCAGGCGCAGGGGCAGGGTATCAGGGGCGTCTTCGGAAAGAATGGCGTACCACATGGTGTCGGATGCTCGCGTCAGGGTCAGGAATCGTTGCGGGGGTCGTGGCCGGAATCATTGCCGGAGCCGTTGCCGGTGTCAGCGCGCAGGGCACCGATGCGGACGAACCAGACCCCTTGTGCCAGCACGAAGGCAAAGGTCATGGCCAGGCTGCCGAACAGCTTGAAGTCCACCCACCAGGCGGGCAGGAACAGCACCACCCAGGCATTGGCGGCAGCCGATGCCAGGAAGAACACCACCCAGGCCCAGTTCAGACCCTGCCATTGCGCGGCCGACAAGGTCACAGCCTGTCCCATCATGCGTTCGGCCAGCGGGCGCTCGCCGATCCAGCGACTGCCGGCGAAGATCAGGGCGAGCAGGACATAGACGCCGGGTGCCTTCCACTGCAGGTAGCGCTCGTCATGCAGCAGCAGCGTCAGGCTGCCCAGCAGCACGGTCGCGATCACGGTGATCCACTGGCCGGTCTCGAGACGGCGCTCGCGCCACCAGAGCCCGCCATAGATCAGCACCACGGCGATCATCAGGGCCATGGCCGCCGTCATGATGCCGTGCATCTTGTAGGCCGCGAAAAACACCACCAGCGGCAGGAAGTCCAGCCAGGCTCTCATGAGCAGTCTCCGTGCCGGCCCGCGTCAGCAGTCCGGATCTGTTAAAGTGGGGCATCTTAAAGCAGTCGTGGAGCCGGATGCCATGCCGGAAATTGATCTGCACAGCCACAGTCGCTACTCGGACGGCAGCCTTGCGCCAGCCGATCTGGTGGCGCTGGCTGCGCGCGCCGGCGTCAAGGCCCTGGCATTGACGGATCACGATGCCGTGGCAGGCCTGGCCGAGGCCCGAGCCGCCGCAGCCGAGCACGGTCTGTGCCTGATCAACGGCGTCGAGATCTCGGCAGCCTGGAACGGGCACAACATCCATGTGGTCGGCCTGCAGGTTGATCCCGAAAACCCCATTCTGCGTGACGGACTGGCCAGACAGGCCGGTGCGCGTGCGCTGCGCGCCCGCCACATGGCCGACAAGCTGGAGGCACTGGGCATGACCGGTGTTTACGACGGTGTGCTGGCCCTGGCGCAAAGTCCCGATGCCATCAGTCGCACGCATTTCTCGCAGTGGCTGTTCGCGAACGGCCATGTCAGCTCCATCCAGCAGGCCTTTGACCGCTATCTGGGCCCGCGCAAGCCGGCCTCGGTGCCCATGCCATGGGCCAGCCTGGAGGATACGGTGAGCTGGATTCGCGCAGCCGGCGGCGTCGCGGTGCTGGCGCATCCCGGCCGCTATCCGCTGACGCGGACCAAGATGCGAGGCCTGATCGCGGCCTTCCGGCAGGCGGGTGGCGAGGCCATCGAGGTTGCCACAGCCACCGAGAAGCCGGACATGGTGCAGTATCTGGGTCGCCTGTCGGTCGAGCTGGGGCTGCTGGCCTCGCAGGGCAGTGATTACCATGGCACCCCGGCACCCTGGATTGCGCTCGGCAACTTTCCGCGTCTGCCGGCAGGATGCACCCCGGTGTGGACGGCCTGGGGCTGGCCGGTCGACGGTCTGCCAGCGTGCATGGCGACGGACATTGCCACCGGGTCTGTCCCGGTGGTGGCAGAGGCCCTGTCATGACCCAGCACTGGCGACTGCATCCGGTCAATCCGCAGCCGCGCGTGCTCAAGCAGGCGGTCGAGCTGGTCCAGGGCGGGGCGATCCTGGCCGTGCCCACCGATGCCAGCTACGTGCTGGTTTGCCACATCGGCGACAAGGCCGCCATGGAAAAGCTGAGACGTCTGCGCCAGCTCGATGACAAGCACCACCTGACCCTGCTGTGCCGTGACCTGTCGGAGATCGGCACCTACGCCAAGGTCGACAATCCGGTGTTCCGCCTGCTCAAGGCGCACACGCCGGGTGCCTATACCTTCATTCTGCCCGGCACCCGCGATGTGCCGCGCCGCCTGCTGCACCCGAAGAAGCAGAGCATAGGCATACGCGTACCGGATCATCCGGTGGCCCGGGGCCTGCTCGAGCTCCTGCAGGAGCCCCTGCTGTCGACGACGCTGACCCTGCCGGGTGACAGCGATCCGCTCAGCGATCCCGAGGACATCCTGGCGCGTCTGCACAACCAGATCGATGCCGTGCTCGATGCCGGCATCTGCAGCACCCAGGCCACCAGCGTCATTGATTTCAGCGACGGCGTGCCGCAGGTCATGCGCGAAGGCCTCGGCGATGTCAGCGCCTTTGCCTGAGCGTGCCTGGTTCGCGACCGATCCCCCGGCATGAACCGGTCATGGCCAAATTGGCCGCCCGCCGCACTGCAATGACGAAACAGGCAGGCTATACTCACCGGCTGATTGTGGTCTTTGCAGGGGATGGGTGTTGAGTTCAGTCGCTTCGCAGCAACGCGTGTTGTCCGGCATGCGCCCGACCGGGCGTCTTCACCTCGGTCACTACCACGGCGTGCTGAAGAACTGGGTCAAGTTGCAGCATGAATATGACTGCTTCTTCTTCGTCGCCGACTGGCATGCCCTGACCACGCATTACGACGATCCTTCCGCCATCGAGCAGGCCACCATGGACATGCTGGTGGACTGGCTGGCCGCCGGCGTCAATCCGCGCGCCGCGACCCTGTTCGTGCAGTCGGCCATGCCCGAGCACGCCGAGCTGCATCTGCTGCTGTCCATGATGACGCCGCTGGGCTGGCTGGAGCGCGTGCCGACCTACAAGGACCAGCAGGAAAAGCTGCGCGAGAAGGATCTGGCCACCTACGGGTTTCTCGGCTATCCGCTGCTGCAGGCGGCTGACATCCTGCTCTACCGCGCCGGTCTGGTGCCGGTGGGTGCCGACCAGGTCTCGCACGTCGAGCTGACGCGCGAGGTCGCGCGCCGCTTCAATCATCTCTACGGTCGCGAACCCGGCTTCGAGCAGGCCGTCGAGTCGGCCATCACCAAGATGGGCAAGAAGGCGGCCAAGGTCTATGTCGATCTGCGCAAGCGCTACCAGGAGACCGGCGATGTCGAGGCCCTGGGCACGGCGCAGGCCCTGGTGCGTGACCAGCAGAACATCACCCTGGGTGACAAGGAGCGTCTGCTCGGTTCCATCGAGGGCTCGGGCAAGATCATTCTGCCGGAGCCGCAGCCGCTGCTGACGCCAGCCTCCAAAATGCCGGGTCTCGACGGCCAGAAGATGTCCAAGTCCTATGGCAACACCATCTCGCTGCGTGAAGCACCGGATGATGTCGATGCCAAGGTGCGCAAGATGCCGACCGATCCGGCGCGCATCCGTCGCAGCGATGCCGGCAATCCCGATGTCTGCCCGGTCTGGCAGCTGCACGAGGTCTATTCCGATGCACAACGCAAGGAGTGGGTGCAGCAGGGTTGCCGCAGTGCCGGCATCGGCTGCCTCGAGTGCAAGAAGCCGGTGATCGATGCCATCAATGCCGAGCTGGAGCCCATGCGTGCCCGTGGCCGCGAGTTCGAGCAGGCCCCGGACATGCTGCGCAGCGTGCTGGCCGATGGTGCCGAGCGTGCCCGCGAGGTGGCGGGCGCCACCCTGGCCGATGTCCGGCAGGCACTGGGGCTTGCCTACACGCGCTAAGCCCGGTCTAATGCCTTTTACCGCTGCGAAGCGGCAAGCCGAGAACGACATGACCGACACCGTGCCGGAAACCACCGCCACCGCTGCACCGATCGCCGAGGATGCGCCTGCGTCCCTGACGGCGTTGGCACGCGTCAAGGGCGAGCTGGTCACCACGCTGCCGGACGATCTCTACATTCCCCCGGATGCCCTGCAGGTCTTTCTCGACACCTTCGAGGGGCCGCTGGATCTTCTGCTGTACCTGATTCGCGCGCAGAACCTCGACATCCTCGACATCCCGGTGGCGAAGATCACGCACCAGTACCTTGAGTACATCGAGGTCATGCGTGCGCTGAATTTCGACCTCGCCGCCGAATACCTGCTCATGGCCGCCTGGCTGGGCGAGATCAAGTCGCGCCTGCTGCTGCCGCGCCCGAAGGGGCCGGATGGCGTCGAGGAGGTCGATCCGCGCGCCGAGCTGATTCGTCGTCTGCAGGAGTACGAGCGCTTCAAGCGGGCTGCCGAGCAGATCGACGGCTTGCCCTGCGAGGGCCGCGACTTCTTTGTCGCCGCCGCCATGGCGCCGGACTACCGACGCCCCGTCGAGCCGCCGCAGGTCGAATTGCGCGAGCTGCTGCTGGCCCTGCAGGACGTGCTGCGTCGCGCCGATCTCTACGAGTCGCACCAGATCTCCAAGGAAACGCTGTCCATGCGCGAGCGCATGAGCGGCATTCTCGACCGCCTGCGCGGTGGCGGCTTCCACCCGTTTGTCTCGCTGTTCGTGGTCGAGGAGGGACGGCTCGGCGTGGTGGTCTCGTTCATGGCCATCCTGGAGCTGGTCAAGGAAGGGCTGATTGATCTGGTGCAGACCGAGTCCTTTGCCGACATCCATGTCCGGGCCCGGATCGGCGATGCCCAGGGCAATGATCTGGATCTCGCTGAACTGAACGACAACGAGCCGGAAGCGTCCGGCAGCGAAGGGGCATTCGATGACGCCTGACGAACTCAAAGCCATTGTCGAAGGCGCGCTGTTCGCGGCCGGCCGTGCGCTCTCCATCGAGCAGCTGCAAGCCTTGTTCGAGGAGGGCAGAGCGCCCGATGCCGGCAGTCTGAAGGCGATTCTCGCGGCACTGGCCAATGACTATGCCGGTCGTGGCGTGCAGCTGCAGCAGGTGGCCTCGGGCTGGCGCTTCCAGGTCCGCAGTGACGTCGGGCCCTGGGTGAGCCGGCTCTGGGAGGAGCGTCCGCAGCGCTATTCGCGAGCCCTGCTGGAGACGCTGGCGCTGATCGCCTACCGGCAACCCATCACGCGTTCCGAGATCGAGGACATTCGTGGCGTGTCGGTGAGCAGCCAGATCGTCAAGACCCTGCTCGAGCGTGAGTGGATTCGTGTCGCCGGCCACAAGGAAGTGCCGGGGCGTCCGGCACTGTTTGCCACCACGCGCAGCTTTCTCGACGACTTCAACCTGCAAAGCCTGGCCGATCTGCCAGCGCTGGCCTCCATTCGCGATCTCGACGAGATCGCCGCTGACCTGGATAGACAACAATGAGTGAAAAACTGCAGAAGGTCCTCGCCCGTACCGGCCTGGGTTCGCGTCGCCACATGGAACAGGCGATCCTCGACGGCCGCGTCAGCGTCAATGGCAGTGTCGCCAGCCTCGGTGATCGCATTGAGGCGGATGCCGAGCTGCGCCTGGACGGACGCCTGGTGCATTTCACCGTTGAGTCCGAGCTGCGTCGCCGCGTCATTGCCTACTACAAGCCGGAAGGCGAGATCTGCTCGCGTTCCGACCCCGAGGGTCGTCCCACCGTATTCGACCGTCTGCCGCGTCTCAACGGCGAGCGCTGGGTCATGGTCGGACGCCTCGACATCAACAGTACCGGTCTGCTGCTGTTCACCAATGACGGCGAGTTTGCCAACCGCCTCATGCACCCCTCCAGCGGCATCGAGCGGGAATACGCGGTGCGCGTGATGGGCGTGGTCACGCCCGAGATCCAGCGCACTCTCTGCGAGGGTGTCGAGCTGGAGGACGGTCCGGCCAAGTTCGAGAGCATGTCCGAGCTCGGCGGCGAAGGCTTCAACCGCTGGTGGCAGGTGGTGGTGAAGGAAGGCCGCAACCGCGAAGTGCGTCGCCTGTTCGAGTCGCAGGAGCTCAAGGTCTCGCGACTGCTGCGGACACGCTACGGCACCCAGCAGCTGCCGCGCGAGCTTCGCACCGGGCGCTGGATCGAGCTCGACAAGCCCGACATCGACGCGCTGCTGGGCGCGGTCGAGCTGCGTCCGCGTCGTGGCGGCACCGGCCTGTTCGGGCTGGCCAAGCGCCGCATCGACAAGCAGCGCGAGAACCCGCTCAAGGCACGTCCGGTCGATTCGCGCACGCGTCGCAAGGTGGCGGCTGCCAACAGCGATGCGCCGGCGCCACGCTCAGATCGCATCATCCGGCCCGGCAGCACGTCGACTCCGGCACCGGCGCGTGACAGCCAGCCGGTCAGCCGCAAGGGTGGCTACCTGCGTCAGCAGCGCCGCGACGGTCGTGGCCAGGACGGCGAGGAGTAAGCCTGTGGCCGGCACCATGATCATCGACGTGAGCACCCCGTCCATCCTGTTCCCGGCCATTTCCCTGCTGCTGCTGGCGTTCACCAACCGCTTCCTGGCGCTGGCGTCACTGATCCGCAACCTGCATGACCACTACAAGCGGGCGCCGGATGCGCTGGTGCTGGCGCAGATCGGCAATCTGCGCAATCGTCTGCTGCTGATTCGCGACATGCAGGCCTGCGGCGTATCCAGCCTGGTGGTGTGCATTCTCTGCATCGGACTGGTGCTGCTGAAGTTCCAGCTCGGTGCCCTGATCGCCTTCGTCATCAGCCTGGTGCTGATGTTCCTTGCGCTGGCGCTGTCACTGCGCGAGATCCTGATTTCGACGCGGGCACTGGAAACCCATCTCGCGGACATCGAGGAGCTCGATGTCCGCGACCAGGCCTGGCACAAGCATCTGTGAGGGCTGGTTGGCTCAGCTGGCAGCCTTGGGAGGCTGGGCGTCGAAGGACTGCCCGGTGATGCCCTGGCTGTCCGGGCCGAGCAGGTACAGGTAAAGCGGCATCAGGGCTTCCGGGCGGGTGACGCCGTCCGGGTTCTCGCCGGGGTAGGCGCTGGCGCGCATGTTGGTTCGTGTCGCACCCGGATTGATGGCGTTGACACGGATGCTGGAGACGTTGGCGAGCTCGTCGGCCAGCATCTGCACCATGCCCTCGATGCCGCACTTGGAGATCGCGTAGGCGCCCCAGAACGCACGGGCACGGCGACCGACGCTGCTGGTGGTCATCACCACGCTGGCATCGGGCGACTGCTTGAGCAGGGGCAGCAGCGCCTGGGTGAGCACGAAGGGCGCGCGCAGATTGACCTTCATGACGAAGTCCCAGGTATCCGGGTCGTACATTTCCAGCGGCGTGATGTCGCCCAGCACGGCGGCATTGTGCAGCACGCCGTCGAGACGGCCGAAGGTGGTTTCCACGACCTCGGCCAGCTGGCGGCACTCGTGCTCGCCCGCCATGCTCAGGTCCAGGGTCAGGATGGCCGGTGTCGGATGACCGGCGGCAACGATCTCGTCATAGACGGCGTCCAGCTTTTCCAGCACGCGGCCGAGCAGGATCACGGTGGCGCCATGCGCGGCCAGGGTGAGCGCCGCGACGCGGCCGATGCCGTCACTGGCGCCGGTCACCAGCACCACGCGGTCTTTCATCAGGTCAGAAGCGGCTTCATAGCTTTGCATCGTGTGTCTCGCAGCAGTATCCGTAAGAGAAAGAAGCGCTCAGGCCAGGCGCTCGGCCAGCCAGCGGGCAAAGTCATCGACGCGCTCGCAGAGCACGTCGGCCTGCCAGTCCGCCGGCGAGTCGCCGTCCTGCACATAGCCCCAGCCCACGGCCACGGTCTGCATGCCGGCATCACGGCCGGCGATGATGTCGCGCACGTGGTCACCGACATAGATGCAGCGTGCGGCATCGACGCCGGCCAGCTCGGCAGCCTTGAACAGCGGCTCCGGGTCGGGCTTGGTGCGCGTCACGTGGTCCGGACAGACCGTGGCAGCCGAGCGGCTGTCCAGCGCCAGCGCCTGCATCAGGGGCAGGGTGTAGCGGCTGTGCTTGTTGGTCACCACGCCCCAGGCGATGCCCTGTGCCTCGAGGCGTGCAAGCACGTCATCAAGGCCGGGAAACAGGCGTGAATGGTCGGCCAGGTGCTGCTCGTAGGCGCTCAGGAAGTCCTCGCGCAGCTGTTCCAGCGCCGGATCATCACTGGCGAGGTGCGGAAAGCCGGCACTGATGACGGCGCGCGCGCCCTCGGACACCACCGCACGGATGATGTCGTAGGGCAGGGCAGGCAGCGACTCGCGTTCACGCAGGCGATTGATCACGGCATGAAAGTCGGGCGCGGTGTCGACCAGGGTGCCGTCGAGGTCGAAGAAGACGGCGTGCGGCAGACTGCTCACGATGCCTGCTCCGGCGACAGCGGACGCGACGTCGCCATCATGTAGTTGACGTCGACATTGGCCGCCAGCCAGTAGCGTCCGGTCAGCGGATTGAAATGCAGGCCGGTCATGTCGCCGAGATCCAGTCCGGCGTCGCGTATCCAGCGTCCAAGCTCGGCCGGACGGATGAATTTCTGGTAGTCGTGGGTGCCGCGCGGCAGCATGCGCAGCACGTACTCGGCGCCAACGATGGCGAACAGCCAGGACTTGGGGTTGCGGTTGAGCGTCGAGAAGAACACCGTGCCACCGGGCTTGACCAGGCGCTGGCAGGCCGCGACCACGGCGGCCGGGTCGGGCACGTGCTCAAGCATTTCCATGCAGGTGACGACGTCGAAGCTGGCCGGCTGCTCCTCGGCCAGCGCCTCCACGGTGACCTGGCGATAGCTGACGTTGCCGACGCCGTGCTGGCTGGCATGCAGGGTAGCCACGGCCAGCGGCGCCTCGCCCATGTCTATGCCCAGCACCTCGGCGGCGCCGCGGCGCGCCATGCTTTCGGACAGGATGCCGCCGCCGCAGCCGACGTCGAGCACACGCTTGCCGGAGAGACTTGCACGCTCGTCTATCCAGTCCAGGCGCAGCGGATTGATGTCATGCAGCGGCTTGAACTCGGACTGGCGATCCCACCATTTTTCCGCCAGCGCCTCGAACTTGGCGATCTCGGCCCGGTCGACATTGAGCATTTCTTGCACAGCTGCGATCTCCTGGTCTGGATGCGCCGGCAGCCGCGATGGCGGTGGCTCGGCGAAGTGTGCGAAGTATAGCCGCATTACAGGGTTTGCGCGGTTCTGCAGGCTGCTGACGATGGTCAGCTGTGATACAATCGCCGGCTTTGACGACGGCCCAGAAGAAGAGAAAACCGCATGTCCGACGTTGCCAAGGAAATTCTTCCAGTCAATATCGAAGACGAGCTGAGACAGTCCTACCTCGACTACGCCATGAGCGTGATTGTCGGGCGCGCGCTGCCGGACGTCCGTGACGGCCTGAAGCCGGTGCACCGCCGCGTGCTCTACGCCATGCACGAGCTTGGCAACGACTGGAACAAGGCCTACAAGAAGTCCGCCCGTGTCGTCGGTGACGTCATCGGCAAGTACCACCCGCACGGTGACACGGCGGTGTACGACACCATCGTGCGCATGGCGCAGCCGTTCTCGCTGCGCTACCTGCTGGTCGACGGCCAGGGCAACTTCGGCTCGGTGGATGGCGACAACGCCGCCGCCATGCGTTACACCGAAGTGCGCATGACCCGTCTCGCGCATGACCTGCTTGCCGACCTCGACAAGGAAACCACCGACTGGGTGCCGAACTACGACGGCACCGAGATGATTCCGGCGGTGATGCCGACGCGCGTGCCCAACCTGCTGGTCAACGGTTCCAGCGGCATCGCGGTGGGCATGGCCACCAACATTCCGCCGCACAACATGAGCGAAGTCATCAACGCCGTGCTGGCGCTGATCGACAACCCGGACATCGACATCGACGGCCTGATGCAGCACGTCACCGGCCCCGATTTCCCGACGGCGGGCATCATCAACGGTCGTGCCGGCATCGTCGAGGCCTACCGCACCGGCCGTGGCCGCATCTACCTGCGTGCCCGTCATCACATCGAGACCGACGCCCGTACCAATCGCCAGAGCATCATCTTCACCGAGATTCCCTACCAGCTGAACAAGGCGCGCGTGATCGAGAAGATCGCCGAGCTGGTTAAGGAAAAGAAGCTGGAGGGCATCTCCGAGCTGCGTGACGAGTCCGACAAGGACGGCATGCGCATCGTCATCGAGCTCAAGCGCGGTGAAATGGCCGAGGTGGTGGTCAACAACCTGTTTGCCCAGACCCAGCTCCAGAGCGTGTTCGGCATCAACATGGTGGCCATCGACGAAGGCCAGCCCAAGGTCCTGAATCTCAAGCAGATTCTTGAAGCCTTCGTGCGCCATCGCCGGGAAGTGGTGACGCGCCGTACCGTGTTCGAGCTGCGCAAGGCGCGCGAGCGGGGCCACATTCTCGAAGGCCTGGCGGTTGCGCTGGCCAACATCGATCCGGTCATCGAGCTGATCAAGAAGTCGCCCAGCCCGGCCGAGGCACGCGAGCGCCTGATGGCCGAGACCTGGCTGCCCGGCGCCGTGGAGGGCATGCTCGAGCGTGCCGGTGACCAGCATGCCAGCCGTCCGGAAGGCCTGTCGCTGGTCTACGGCCTCAACAACGGCCGCTACAAGCTGTCGCCGGAACAGGCCCAGGCCATCCTCGACCTGCGCCTCAACCGTCTTACCGGGCTGGAGCAGGACAAGCTGGTCGCCGAGTACGGCGAGATCCTCGACCGCATTCGCGCCCTGATGCTGATCCTCGCCGATCCCGAGCGCCTGCTCGACGTGATCCGCGAAGAGCTGCGCGAGATGCTCTCGATCTATGGCGACAAGCGCCGCACCGAGATCATTGCCTCGCGCCTCGACCTCACGCTGGAAGACCTGATCAGCGAAGAGGACGTGGTGCTGACCATTTCCCACAGCGGCTACGCCAAGATCCAGCCGATCACCGACTACCGCGCCCAGCGCCGTGGCGGCCGCGGCAAGTCGGCGACCGCGATGAAGGACGAGGACTACATCGAGCATCTGCTGGTCGCCAGCACCCACGACACCGTGCTGTGCTTCACCAGCGCTGGCAAGGTCTACTGGCTCAAGGTCTACGAGCTGCCGCAGGCAGGTCGCGGCTCCAAGGGCAAGCCCATCGTCAACGTGCTGCCGCTGGGCGAGGGCGAGCGCGTCACCGCGTTGCTGCCGATTGACCTGGCCGCCTATCACCCGGAGCAGGCCGACCAGGACGTGGCCGATGACGAGGAGCTTGACGACATCGTCGGCGAGGCGGTCGAGATCGAGGACGGCGACAGTGGCGAGCAGGACGACGCCGATGATCTGGCACTGACCGGACTCGACGAGCCCACAGGCGCCTACATCTTCATGGCAACCGCCTCCGGCACCGTGAAGAAGACGCCGCTGGCCCAGTTCAGCCGTCCGCGCAGCAACGGCCTGATCGCCTTGCGCCTGGACGAGGGCGACACCCTGATCGCCGCTGCCGTCACCAACGGCGCCTGCGAAGTCATGCTGTTCTCCGATGGCGGCAAGGTCATCCGCTTCAAGGAAAAGCATGTGCGCACCATGGGCCGTACCGCCCGCGGCGTACGCGGCATGCGACTGCCGGCCGGCCAGCAGCTGATCTCCATGATCATTCCGGTCTCGGGCGCGCAGATCCTCACCGCGTCGCGCAACGGCTTCGGCAAGCGCACCGGCCTCGCCGAGTTCCCGCGCCGTGGCCGTGGCGGTCAGGGCGTGATCGCGATGCAGGCCTCCGAGCGCAATGGCGAGCTGATCGGTGCCGTCCAGGTAGCCGACAGCGACGAGCTGATGCTGATCTCGGATCAGGGCACGCTGGTACGCACCCGCGTCGGCGAGGTCTCGTCCTCGGGGCGCAATACCCAGGGCGTGACGCTGATCAAGCTCGGCAAGGACGAGCATCTGGTCGGTCTGGTCCGTCTCGACGAAGTCGAGGAAGACCCGTTCGATGATGCCGTGACGGTCGCCGATGACTCCGTGGTTGCCGATGCGGCAGCCGACCCCTCACAAGACACTGATACTGATACTCCGGTGCAAGCATGACGCGAGCTTTCAATTTCTGCGCAGGTCCGGCCGCTCTGCCGGAAGCCGTTTTGCAACAGGCCCAGGCCGACCTCGTCGACTGGCAGGGGCGTGGCTGCTCCGTGATGGAGATGAGCCATCGCGGCAAGGACTTCGTTGCCATCGCCGAACAGGCCGAGCAGGATCTGCGTGACCTGCTGGCCATCCCGGCCAACTACAAGGTGCTGTTCTTGCAGGGGGGCGCCTCGCTGCAGTTTGCCCAGATCCCGATGAACCTGCTGCGTGGCAAGGCCTCGGCCGACTACGTCTGCACCGGCGTGTGGTCGGAGAAGGCCATCGAGGAAGCGCGCAAGTTCGGCGGCGTCAATGTCGTCGCCACCGATGTCGCGAACAATTTCACCCGCGTGCCGTCCTTCGACAGCTGGCAGCTGGACCCGCAGGCCGCCTACCTGCACTACACGCCCAACGAGACCATTCACGGCGTCGAGTTCGACTTCATTCCATCCGTGGGTGACGTGCCCCTGGTGGCTGACTTCTCCTCCAGCATTCTCTCGGAGCCGCTGGATGTCTCGAAGTTCGGCCTGATCTATGCCGGTGCGCAGAAGAACATCGGCCCGGCCGGCATCGTCGTGGTCATCGTGCGTGACGACCTGCTCGGCCAGGTGCTGCCGGGCACGCCGACGCTGCTGGACTATGCCGTTGCGGCCAGGAACGGCTCCATGTACAACACGCCGCCGACCTATTCCTGGTACCTGTCCGGCCTGGTGTTCCAGTGGCTGAAGCAGCAGGGCGGTCTTGCCGCCATGGCCGAGACCAATGCCCGCAAAGCGCGCAAGCTCTATGCCGCGATTGATGACAATCCGTTCTATGCCAACCCGGTGGCCGTGCCCAATCGCTCGCGCATGAACGTGCCGTTCACGCTGGCTGATGCCCGTCTCGACAAGACCTTCCTGGCCGAGGCCGAGCAGCTGCGTCTGCTCAATCTGGCCGGTCACCGCTCGGTGGGCGGCATGCGCGCCAGTCTGTACAACGCCGTGCCGGAAGCTGCCGTCGATGCCCTGATCGCGTTCATGGCCGACTTTTCTCGCCGTCACGGCTGAGTCGGCCAGTCCGTCATCCCTGCATGTCGAGTGATGCCCATGAGTGAATCGCTGCCCAGCCTGGAGTCCCTGCGTCAGGAGATTGACCGCATTGACAGCAGCATCCAGGACCTGATCAATGCCCGCGCCCGCTGTGCCCAGCAGGTCGCCGAGGTCAAGCGTGTCAGCCAGCCTGATGCCACCGTGTTCTACCGTCCGGAGCGCGAGGCCCAGGTGCTGCAGAAGGTGATGGCGCGCAACACCGGCCCCCTGCATGCCGAGGAGATGGCGCGCCTGTTCCGCGAGATCATGTCGGCCTGCCTGGCGCTGGAGCAGCCGCTGAGCATCGCCTTTCTGGGCCCCAACGGCACCTTCACGCAGACGGCGGCGCTCAAGCACTTCGGCCATTCGGTGAAAACCGTGCCGCTGAACACCATCGACGAGGTCTTCCGCGAGGTGACGGCTGGTGCCGTCAGCTATGGCGTGGTGCCGGTGGAGAACACCACCGAGGGCATCGTCACGCATACCGCGGACTCGTTCCTGACGAGCACGGTCAGGATCATCGGCGAAGTCGAGCTGCGCATCCATCACCACCTGCTGATCAGCGAAGGCACCCAGGTCGCCAGCATCTCGCGCATCTATGCTCACCAGCAGGCGCTGGCGCAGTGCCGGCAGTGGCTGGATGCGCATTTCCCCAAGGCCGAGCGGGTCGCGGTGTCGAGCAATGCCGAAGCGGCGCGTCGCATCAAGGGCGAATGGCACTCGGCGGCGATTGCCGGCGAGACCGCTGCCGAGATCTACGGTCTGCAGAAGCGTCACGAATGCATCGAGGACAACCCCAACAACACCACGCGTTTCCTGATCCTCGGCAACGAGGGCGTGGCGCCGTCCGGGGATGACAAGACCTCGATCGTGGTGGCGCTGCCGCACAACGAGGCGGGCGCCCTGCATCACATTCTCGAACCGTTCGCGCGCCGCGGCATCAACCTGACCCGCATCGAGAGCCGGCCCAGCAAGACCGATCTCTGGACCTACGTCTTCTTCATCGATTTCGAGGGTCACCGCGATGATCCGCTGGTGCAGGACGTCATGGCCGAGCTCAGCCCGCGCATGCGCGACGTGAAGTGGCTGGGTTCCTACCCCAGGGCCGTGCTGTGAGCGGATCGGATCACGATTTCCTGTCCCGGGCGCGTCCCGGCGTGCAGAAGCTTTCGCCGTACCAGCCCGGCAAGCCGGTCGAGGAGCTGCAGCGCGAGCTCGGCCTCAGCCGTGTGGTCAAGCTGGCCAGCAACGAGAATCCGCTGGGTCCGTCGCCCAGGGCCCTGGCAGCGGTGCAGCAGGCGCTGCTCAACCCGCTGGAGCTGGCGCGCTATCCGGACGGCAACGGCTATGTGCTGAAATCCGCCATCGAGCGCCGTTTCGGCTGGGCCATGGATCGCATCACGCTGGGCAACGGCTCCAACGACGTGCTTGAGCTGGTTGCGCGTGCCTTCCTGGGCGAGGGCGATGATGCCGTGTTCAGCCAGCATGCCTTTGCCGTCTACCCGCTGGCCGTGCAGGCCGTGGGCGCGCGCGGCATCGAGGTGCCGGCACGTGATTTCGGCCATGATCTCGAGGCCATGGCCGCCGCCATCACGCCGGCCACCAAGGTCGTGTTCGTGGCCAACCCCAACAACCCCACCGGCACCTGGTTCGAGGCCGATGACTTCCGTCGCTTCATGGCGCGCGTGCCGTCACACGTCATCGTGGTGCTCGATGAGGCCTACGGCGAGTTTGTCGACGATGCAACGGCGCTGAACGGCTTCGACCTGCTTGATGAGCATGCCAACCTCGTGGTCTCGCGCACCTTTGCCAAGGCCTATGGACTGGCGGCCCTGCGCGTCGGCTATGCGGTATCCAGTCCGGCCGTCTGCAACCTGCTCAACCGCGTGCGTCAGCCGTTCAACGTCAACAGCCTGGCCCTGGTCGCCGCCGCCGCCGCGCTGGAGGATGACGCCTTCGTGCAGCGCAGCCGCGCGCTCAATGCCGCCGGCCGCGAGCAATGGCTGACCGCTCTGGCTGACCTGGGTCTGCAGGCCATGCCGTCACGTGGCAACTTTCTCTGTGTCGACATGGGCCGCCCGGCCATGGCGCTGTTCCAGGCCCTGCTGCAGGAGGGCGTGATCGTGCGTCCGGTGGCCAACTACGGTCTGCCGCAGCATCTGCGCATCTCCATCGGCCTGGCTGAGGAGAACGCGTTTGCCATTTCCGCGCTGCAGCGCGTGCTGGCCCGTGCCGATGCCGCGGAGTCGCCAGCAGGAGCGGGCGCATGAGCCGCTGGCCGTTGCGCCAGGTCGCGTTCGTCGGCTTCGGATTGATCGGCTCCAGCCTGGCACGCTGTCTGCGCGAGAAGCAGCTGGTCGAGCGCATCACGGCATCCAGCCGCAGTGCGGCCACCTTGCGCACGGCCAAGCAGCTCGGACTCATCGACATCGGCTACAGCGACGCCGCCGATGCGGTCCGCGGCGCGGATCTGGTGATCCTGGCCATGCCGGTCAATGCCACCGAGCAGGTCCTGCGCAGCATCCGGCCGGCGGTGACGGCGCAGACGGTGATCACCGATGTCGGCAGCACCAAGGGCAATGTCGTGGCGGCTGCCGAGCGGGTCTGGGGCAGGGTGCCTGCCGGATTCGTGCCCGGCCACCCGATTGCCGGCTCCGAACAGAGTGGCGTGCTTGCCGGCCGCTCCAGCCTGTTTGCCAACCACAAGGTCATCCTGACGCCGCTGCCGGATACCGATCCGCGCGCGCTGGCCCTGGTCGAGTCGCTGTGGCGCCATGCCGATGCCGATGTGCTGACCATGGATGTCGCCCGGCACGATGCCGTGCTCGCGCGCACCAGCCATCTGCCGCATCTGCTGGCGTTCTCGCTGGTCGACACGCTGGCACGCGAATCCCAAAATCTCGACATTTTCCGGTATGCTGCCGGCGGTTTTCGCGACTTCACCCGCATCGCCGCCAGCGACCCGCTGATGTGGCATGACATTTTCCTCGCCAACCGCGAGGCCGTGCTGCAGGCATTGGGCACCTTCGAGGCAGGCACACAGACCCTGCGTCGCGCCATCGAGCAGGGCGACAGTGAGACCCTGCTGGGCATCTTCACCCGTGCGCGTGCCGCACGAGAACATTTCACTCACATGTTGGCCGGTACGGCCTATGCCAAGTCCATGACCTCATCCAATGAACTGATCTTCACCGTCCAGCCTGGCGGCCGTCTGTCCGGCCGTGCCCGCGTGCCCGGTGACAAATCCATTTCGCACCGCTCCATCATGCTCGGTTCGCTGGCCAACGGCGTCACCGAGGTCAGCGGCTTTCTCGAAGGCGAGGATGCGCTTGCCACCCTGCAGGCCTTTCGTGACATGGGCGTGGTCATCGAAGGCCCCGACCGTGGCCGCGTGCGTGTGCACGGCGTCGGCCTGCGCGGCCTGAAGGCCCCGCCCGGCGCGCTCTATGTCGGCAACTCCGGCACCACCATGCGTCTGCTTTCCGGCATTCTCTCGGCGCAGCCGTTCGATACCGTGATGACGGGGGATGCCTCGCTCAACAAGCGTCCCATGGAGCGCATCGCCAAGCCGCTGCGCCTGATGGGCGCGGAAATCCAGACCACGGGCGAGCGCGGCACGCCGCCGGTCAGCGTGCTGGGGTCGGTGACCGCCTCGCGCGGCGGACTCAAGGGCATTCATTACGACCTGCCCATCGCCAGTGCCCAGGTCAAGTCCGGCGTCCTGCTTGCCGGTCTCTGGGCCGAGGGCAGCACCTCGGTAACCGAGCCGGCGCCGACCCGTGACCATACCGAACGCATGCTGCGCGGCTTCGGCTACGACGTGCAGGTCGATGGTGCCACCGTCACCATCCAGGGCGGTGGCGAGCTGACCGCGACCAGCATCGACGTGCCTGCCGACATTTCCTCGGCGGCCTTCTTCATGGTGGCGGCGTCCATCGCGGAAGATGCCGACCTCACCCTGGAGCATGTCGGCATCAACCCGACACGCATTGGCGTCATCAACATCCTGCGCGCAATGGGCGGCGACCTCACGGTGATGAACGAACGCGAGATCGGCGGCGAGCCGGTGGCCGACATCCGCATCCGCAGCGCCCGTCTCAAGGGCATCCGCATCCCCGAGGACCAAGTTCCCCTGGCCATCGACGAATTCCCGGCCCTGTTCATTGCCGCCGCCTGCGCGCAAGGCACCACGGTGCTGACCGGCGCCGAGGAGCTGCGCGTCAAGGAATCCGATCGCATCCAGGTCATGGCCGACGGCCTGCACACCCTGGGCATTGCCGCCACCCCCACGCCGGATGGCATCATCATCGAGGGTGGCCAGCTCGGGCAGGGTGAGGTGATCAGCCACGGCGATCATCGCATCGCCATGTCGTTTTCCATTGCCGGCCTGCGTGCTGCCGGCCCCATCGTGATCCGTGATTGCGCCAATGTGGCCACCAGCTTTCCTGACTTCATCGGGCTTGCCAGTCGCTGCGGCCTGAGAATCCAGGCCAGCGAACGCTCGGCCTCGCAACAGACGGACGCGTGAACATGAGTGCAGAAATCGAGAAAAGCCCGCGTGCCATCACGGTTCCGGTGATCGCCATCGACGGCCCCAGCGGCTCGGGCAAGGGCACCATCGCCCACCGTGTCGCGCAGCGACTCGGCTTTCATGTGCTGGATTCCGGCGCGCTCTATCGCCTGCTCGGTGCTGCCGCGCAACGCCATGCCGTGGCCATGGACAACGAGGCGGCACTGGAAGTGCTGGCTGCGCATCTGGATGTGCAGTTCATCAGCAACACCGATGGCGAGCCGGTGATCCTGCTCGAGGGCGAGGACGTCACCGATGTCATCCGCACCGAAGAAGCCGGCCGTGCCGCATCCCAGGTTGCGGCCTTGCCCGCCGTGCGGCAGGCGCTGCTGGCTCGTCAGCAGGCTTTCCGTGAAGGTCCGGGCCTGGTCGCCGACGGTCGCGACATGGGAACGGTGGTGTTTCCGGATGCCGACGTGAAGATCTTCCTGACCGCGTCGGCCGAGGCGAGGGCAGAGCGACGCTATCGCCAGTTGCTGGAAAAGGGCTTCGATGCTAATCTTGAGAGTCTGATCGACGATATCCGTGCGCGTGATGCGCGCGATACCGAGCGTGCCGTGGCGCCCCTGAGGCCTGCCGCCGATGCGCTGATACTCGACAGTACCGACCTCGGAATCGATGCCGTGGTCGATCGCGTGTTCGCGGCAGCGGCTACAGCGCCCGGACTCGCCAGATACCTGTGATTCGCTCACGAGCCTGTGAACTGCCGGGCCACCGGGCGAATGCGAGCTGAACGACAAGAGGCCGTCTAGGCCTCTTGTTTTTGGCGTCATGGCGACGACGTCCACCAGCCTGGTCGTCGCCGTGGCGTAAACCAACCAACCCGCCTGAGCTGGTCAGGTGGCTGCCATACAAGTGCCAATCCCGGCACTGGAAGGATTACATGACTGATTCATTTGCCGCCCTTTTTGAAGAAAGCCTGGTTTCCCTGGACGTCGAGCGCGGTGCGCTGATCAAGGGTATCGTTGTCGGCATCGACAGCGACTGGGTCACCGTTGACACCGGCCTCAAGTCCGAAGGCGTGATCGACCGCGAAGAGTTCCTCAACGATCGCCGTGAGCTCGAAGTCGCCGTCGGCGACAACGTCGACGTCGTCGTCAAGCAGCTGGATGACGGCCTGGGCCGCACCATCCTGTCGCGTGCCGATGCCAAGCGTGCCGAAACCTGGATCCGTCTGGAGAAGGTCTTCGAAGCTGGCGAAATCGTCCGCGGCATCATCTCCGGCAAGGTCAAGGGCGGCTTCACTGTTGACGTCGGTTCCATCCGCGCGTTCCTGCCGGGTTCGCTGGTCGACATCCGTCCGATCCGTGACACCGCGCACCTGGAAGGCCGCGAGCTGGAATTCAAGCTCATCAAGCTCGACGCCAAGCGCAACAACGTCGTGGTCTCGCGCCGCGCCGTGATGGAAGCCGAATCGTCGGCCGAGCGCGAACAGCTGCTCGCCAACCTGCAGGAAGGCCAGGTCGTCAAGGGCATCGTCAAGAACCTGACCGACTACGGCGCGTTCGTTGACCTGGGCGGCATCGATGGTCTGCTGCACATCACCGACATGGCCTGGAAGCGCATCAAGCACCCGTCCGAGATCGTTGAAGTCGGCACCGAACTGACCGTCAAGGTCCTCAAGTTCGACCGCGAGCGCAACCGTGTCTCGCTGGGTCTGAAGCAGCTGGGCGAAGATCCGTGGCTGGCCCTGATGGGTCGCTATCCGGAAGGCACCCGCGTCAAGGCCAAGATCACCAACCTGACCGATTACGGCTGCTTCGCCGAGATCGAGGAAGGCGTCGAAGGTCTGGTGCACGTGTCCGAAATGGATTGGACCAACAAGAACATCCACCCGTCCAAGGTCGTCCAGATCGGCGACGAAGTGGAAGTCATGGTGCTCGACATCGACGAAGACCGTCGCCGCATCTCGCTCGGCATCAAGCAGTGCCGCGAGAACCCGTGGGATGCCTTCGCGCGTCAGCACGAGAAGGGCGAGAAGGTGTCCGGCAACATCAAGTCGATCACCGACTTCGGCATCTTCATCGGTCTCGATGGCGGCATCGACGGTCTGGTTCACCTGTCCGACATCTCCTGGAACGAAAGCGGCGAAGACGCTGTCCGTCGTTTCAAGAAGGGCGATCCGATCGAAGCCACCATTCTCTCGGTTGATCCGGAGCGTGAGCGCATCTCGCTGGGCATCAAGCAGCTCGAGCGTGACCCGTTCGGTGACTTCGTGGCCCAGTTCGACAAGGGCGCCGTGGTCAAGGGCACCGTCAAGTCGGTTGACGCCAAGGGCGCCACGATCGAAGTCATGGATGGTGTTGAAGCCAGCCTGCGCGCTTCCGAACTGAGCCGCGACCGCGTCGAAGATGCCACCAAGCACCTGGCTGTCGGTGACAGCGTCGAAGCCAAGATCATCGGCATCGACCGCAAGACCCGCGTCATCTCCCTGTCCGTCAAGGCCAAGGATGAAGCCGAAGACCGCGAAGCCATTGCCAGCCTGCGCGAGCAGGGCAGCGATGCCGCCGGTCCGAAGACCATCGGTGACCTGATCAAGGCCCAAATGGGCAATTGATCAGCCAACCGGCTGTCTAAAAAAGCGGGAGGTGTTGTCACCTCCCGCTTTTTTTTGTTTAGAATCAGGCCATTGTCATTTATTGACGCGAGCCATCGGCCATGACCCTGACCAGATCCGAATTGATCGAGCGCCTGGCTGCCCGGCAGCAGCTCCTGACGGGCAAGGATGTCGAGCTTTCCGTCAAGACCATCGTCGAGCATCTGTCATCAACATTGAGTGACGGCGAGCGCATCGAAATCCGCGGTTTCGGCAGTTTTTCGGTGCACCATCGCGCCCCGCGCATCGGTCGCAACCCCAAGACGGGCGAATCCGTGTCGCTGGAGGCGAAGAGCACGCCGCACTTCAAGCCCGGCAAGGAACTGCGTGACCGCGTCAATGAAAGCGCCGCGAACACGCCCATCCATCAGGCAACGGAAGGAGAGGGCTGATGAGCATGCTGCGCAAGCTGGTGTTCTGGCTGCTGCTGGCCGCTTTCCTGTTCGCCGGCTTCTGGATGGTGATCGTCAACAACGCGCCCTTGACCCTGAATCTGCTGTTTGCCGAGGTCGGACCGGTCAACGCCGGTTTCGTCATCCTTGTGGTGTTCGTCAGCGGCATGCTGCTGGGCCTGATCACTGGCAGCAGCCTGACCCGGTTGTCACTCTGGCGCAAGTCACGCCAAGCCACGACCGTCAGCAGCGAGCCCCCATCTCCCCCCGTGCCGCCGTCGCCACCCATCTACTGAGTCTTTACGCATGTCCCCGGTTTCCACTGTGACCATGTCGCCGGTCATTGTCGCGCTCGACTTCACCACCTCGCACGATGCCCTGGCACTGGTTGATCGCCTGCCGGCGGGCTCCTGCCGCCTGAAGGTCGGCAAGGAGCTGTTCACGCACACCGGTCCGCAGCTGGTGCGTGATCTGCAGATGCGCGGCTTTGACGTGTTTCTCGATCTCAAGTTCCATGACATTCCCAACACTGTGGCCGGTGCCGTTGCCGCCGCTGCCGATCTTGGCGTGTGGATGGTCAATGTCCATGCCAGCGGTGGCCGTCGCATGCTCGAAGCGGCTCGCGTGACGCTTGCCCGGCATCAGCACCGCACCTTGCTGACCGCGGTGACCGTGCTGACCAGCATGACCAGCGAAGAGCTGGCCGAGACCGGCTGTGTCGATGACGCGCGCAGCCAGGTGTTGCGTCTTGCCAGGCTGGCATCCGACAGCGGGCTTGATGGCGTGGTGTGTTCGGCCCAGGAGGCCGTCATGCTGCGCGAGCACCTGCCGGCCAGTTTCCAGCTGGTGACTCCCGGCATCCGTCCTGCTGGTAGTGCCGGTGACGACCAGCGTCGCATCATGACGCCGGTCGAGGCTGTCGCCGCAGGCGTCAACTATCTGGTGATCGGCAGGCCGATCACGCAGGCGGCAGACCCGGTGCAGGCACTGATCGACATCAACCGTTCCCTGGGTGTCGTGTAATCCGTTCACGTGGTTCCAAATTGGACACGTGAGTTTGTCAACCTGAGGTATGCATGACACCATTCGCCGCTCATCGGCGACGACTGGTCGGTCATAATGTTTGCAGCCCTTGCGCGTGGCGTTTCGCGCCTGGTTTTTCTGGTTTCCCTGTCACACTCCGCGGCCTTGCAGGCTGCTGGTCTCGAGTATCCCTGGCAGTCCACGGCAGCCATGGGCACGGCCCAGGCCAATGCCGCCGAAGCGGCCGATGCCTCGACCGTGTTCTTCAATCCCGCCGGCATGGTGCGACTGCGCTCAACCACCGTGAGTCAGGCCGGTCAGGTGCTGTCGGTGCGCGGACGCTTCGTCAATGACGGCACCAGCAAATACGAGAACGCGAGCTGGTGCCTGTCACCGGTGGCAGTGCTGGCAGCTACCATCCGCAAGCCATTCCGGCCGGGCAGTTCTACGTGGTCACGCCCTACCATGACCGCATCACGCTGGGGTTCGGCCTGTTCGTGCCCTACGGTGCCAACGTCAACTACAAGTCGGACTGGGTAGGCCGTTTCTTCAAGGACGCCGGCGCCATCGAGTCGATCAACCTGAACCCGTCGCTGGCGATCCGTTTTGATGACAAGCACAGCCTGGGTCTCGGACTGTCCGCGCAGATCATGCATGTGCGCCTGCGCGCCGGCGTCGACGTCCAGGAGGGCGCCAACGGCATCGCTCGCCGCACCATCCAGAGCGGTGCCAGCCAGCTCTGCTCGCCATCCGGCCTGCCGCTGGTTGGCGGCATCTCTGCGGCCGTGTGCAGCGAGGTTGCCGACCTGCTGGCCGGACCGCTGGTCAGTGATGGCGCGGGCGAGGGCAAGCTGCTGTTCGACGGTCTCGGCATCGGACATGGCTGGAACATCGGCACATGTACCGTTTCAATGACGATCGCACCCGCGTCGGCCTGACCTACCGATCCGCCATCCGCATGCGCGTCAGTGGCGACGTCGACTGGGATTTCCGCGATGTCAGCGGCAACATCCCCGACATCACCGGCGTGCGCGAAGACGATCCGGTATCGCTGGCCGGAGCGCTGGCATCCCCGCAGATCTCGCTGCAGGACTACACGCGGCGCTATGTGAGGCCGGACAGTGACGGGCGCATCCGCTTCACCACCCCGGACTCGGTCGGCATGGCCCTGTTCCACCAGCTCGATGCCGACTGGGCCGTGATGGGCTCGGCAACCTGGGCCCGATCCAGCAGCATTCAGGCCCTGAGACTTGAGATCGCCGACCGGCAGGGACCGAACGGGACCGTTCGGCAAGGGGGCGGGGTCGTCAACACCCGTTTCCGTGATACCTGGAAGATTGCTGCCGGTGCCAACTACCGCTGGGACGAGCGCCTGCTGCTGCGCGGCGGCATCGGCTTCGAGCAGACCCCGGTGCCTGATCCGGAATCACGCGATGCCACCACGCCCGATGCCGACCGCGTGGTGCTTTCCCTGGGTGCCAACCTGCTGCTGCGCAAGAACCTGAGCATGGACCTGGCATACAGCCACATCCGTCTCAAGGATGCCAAGGCAAACTACACCGATGACTGCCACCCGTCCGGCTACATCCCCTCGCAGGATGACGGCGTCGGTGCCACCGATGGCGGCGAATGCACCGGCAACGGCGGCACCTTTCGCGGCGAGTTCAAGGATACCTACGTGAACTCCCTGGGCATCCAGATCAACCAGCGCTTCTGAAGACATGCGGGGGATGCGCAAAGCGATTTACAGCACCGGTGGCTTCCGCGAAAATGCGCGCACTTTTTCATCGACACAGGCACGCGCATGAGCCATCCCGCTGACACGACTTCCTCCGCCGAACACGACCCGATCGCCCGCTGGTTCGTGCCGCCGGCAGCGCAGGATGCTGCTGCCGCGGCTGTCACCCTGGACGATGACGCGGATGACCTGGATGGCGACGACAGCGCAGGCGAGGCTGAGGTGCCGGAAACGGCAGCCGCGTCGGCGCGTCCCGATGCCGCCACCCGCCAGCGCCTGAACAAGCTGCAGAAGCGCCTGCGCCGTCTGACCGGCCAGGCCATCC
>VFQO010000411.1_pt1 | contig 47053 bp, 45 predicted proteins | sample 3512331 | NCBI WGS metagenome assembly VFQO01 (sample SAMN10412371, study PRJNA504923) | tailings metagenome | isolation source: Replicate 3 from Balatoc abandoned mine | place: Philippines: Itogon, Benguet | collected 2017-08-28 | reverse complement strand
CGCCCTGGTCCTCGATGGTGTCGTGCATCAGCGCGGCCATGATGGCCTGCACGTCGAGCTTCCAGTCGGCGCACAGGCCGGCCACCGCGATCGGGTGCGTGATGTAGGGCAGGCCGCTGGCGCGCATCTGGCCCAGGTGGGCCTGGTCGGCGAACTTGTAGGCCTCGCGCACCAGTTTCTGGTCGGCCTTGCTGAGGTAGCCCAGCTTCTCGGTCAGCGCGGCGAACGACGCGGCCTCTGCGATCGGCCCCGTGGCCACTTCGGCAGCGCGCTGCCGGCCCTGCAGGGCAGCGGGCAGCAGTTCGGCAGCCAGAGAGCGGATCCCCATGTCCGTAATCTAGCGGAGATTGCCGGCGCCACCGGTGCGGCAGGTCATGAAAGACGAAGGGCGCCCGAAGGCGCCCTGGCGGTTCAGCGGCAGTGCCGCGTCAGACCGGCACCTTGCGCAGCATCTCCAGGCCGACTTCACCGGCGGCGATCTCGCGCAGCGCGGTCACGCCCGGCTTGTTCTTGCTCTCGATCTTCGGCGCGTGGCCCTGGCTCAGCATGCGCGCGCGGTACGTGGCGGCCAACACCAGCTGGAAGCGGTTCGGGATCTTGTTCAGGCAGTCTTCGACGGTGATGCGGGCCATGGCGGAATCCTTGGTGGATCAGAGCAGATCAAGGGCAGCGAACACCTGGGAACGGTTGCGGCACTGGGCCGCGTACTTCAGGCGCTGCGAGTGGACGACGGTCTTCAGGTCGAAGAGCGCGGTCTCGAACAACTGGTTGATTATAACGAAGTCGAAGTGCCGGGCCTGCGCCACTTCCTCACGCGCATTGGCCATGCGCACCGCGATCACGTCCGGCCCGTCCTCGCCACGGCGCTGCAGCCGCTGCTGCAGTTCGGCCCAGCTCGGCGGCAGGATGAAGATCAGCACCGCGTGCGGAAAGATCTTCTTGATCTGCAGCGCGCCCTGCCAGTCGATCTCCAGCACCACGTCTTCGCCGCGCATCAGGCGCTCTTCGATCGCCCTGCGGCTGGTGCCGTACAGGTTGCCGTGCACCTCGGCCCACTCGAAGAACTCGCCGCGATCGACCATCGCGCGGAACTCGGGCACGCCGACGAACCAATACTCGCGGCCGTGCTGTTCCTGGCCGCGTGGCGGCCGCGTGGTATGCGAGACCGACACCGCCAGGTGCGAATCCAGTTCCAGCAGCGCCTTCACGAGGCTGGACTTGCCGGCGCCGCTGGGAGCGGCGACGACGATGAGGTTGCCGGGTGTGTCCATCGGCCGGCATTTTAGGTGCCGGCCCCGACACCATCACTTCGTGCGGGAGCGGCGGCCCGGCTCGGCCCGCACGGGCACGGGCACCGGCATGCGCTGCAGTTCGGCGCCGGGGAAGGCCATCATCGCCGTCGCGCGGCCCACGGCCTCGAAGCGACGCTGGGCGCGCACCAGCATGGCGGCAAAGGTCACGGGGGGCTTGCGTGTGTCCATGAGGGTCTCCCGAAGAGGTTGCGTTGGATGCCAGTGTCGGCAACGCAGCGAACCGAAAGCGCTCACGCAGATGACAAATTCGTAATGCGCCACCCGCGTCAGAAGTGCGACCATTGCGACCCGTTGCAACTGCCTGCCGCTGACTCCTGCCGTGCGCCTGCTCGTCGTTGAAGATGAACCCAAGCTGGCCCAGTACCTGCACAAGGGCCTGAGCGAGAACGGCCATGTCGTCGACGTGGCCAACGACGGCATCGAAGGCCGGCGCCTGGCCACGGGCGGCGAGTACGACCTCGTGCTGCTCGACCTGATGCTGCCCGGCGTCGATGGCTTTGGCGTGCTCGCCGCGCTGCGCGCGCAGAGCCGCTACACGCCGGTGCTGATGCTGACCGCCCGCGACAAGGTGGAAGACCGCGTGCGCGGCCTGGAGCAGGGCGCCGACGACTACCTGGTGAAGCCGTTTGCGTTCAGCGAGCTGCTGGCGCGCGTGGGCGCGCTGCTGCGCCGCGGCGCGCCCGGCGGCGCGCAGGCCACGACGCAGCTGCGCCTGGCCGACCTGGAAGTGGACCTGCTCGCGCGCAAGGCGCAGCGGGCGCAGCAGCGCCTGGACCTGACGGCCAAGGAATTCAGCCTGCTGGCGCTGCTGCTGCGCCGGCGCGGGCAGATCCTGTCGCGCACGACGCTGGCCGAGCAGGTGTGGGACATGAACTTCGACTCCGACACCAACGTCGTCGAAGTCGCGGTGCGCCGCCTGCGCGCCAAGCTCGACGACCCGTTCCCGGCCAAGCTGCTGCACACCGTGCGCGGCATGGGCTACGTGCTCGAGGAGCGTGCGTCATGACCGCGCCGCCGGCCGCCTCGGCCAGCACGTCTTGTACGCCGTGTGCGCCGTCCATCAGCAAACGCCTGGCCAACACGCTGGCCCTGCTGATGCTGGCCGGCCTGGGCGTGGCCAGCGTCATCATCTTCATGGCCACCTCGATGCGGCTGAAGGAATCGCAGCAGGAAGCGCTGGCCGACAAGACCCAGGTGCTGCGCGAATTCATCGCCGTGGCCTGCAGCAAGGGCGAAGACGAGCTGCTGCACAAGCTGACGCTGTTCGAGCCGGTGCGCGCCGGCACGCAGCTGACGCTGACCCGTGGCGACGGTTCGGCGCTGTTCAGCGACGCGCGCGACCCGGGGCCCCGCTTCCTCATCGGCCGCGACTTCGTCGTGTCCGCGCCCGCCATCACGGGCGGCGCCGTGCGTGGCCGGCTCGAGATCGACGTCACGCACGACACGCGCATGCTCAAGGGCCTGGCCCTGACGCTGCTGCTGGCCACGCTGGTCTGCGCCGCGCTCACCGGCATGGGCATGCGCTGGCTGGTGCAGCGGCAGTTGCGGCCGCTGGCGGCGCTGGCGGCGCAGACCCGCGCCATCTCGCCGCAGCGGCTCGACCAGCGCCTGCAGCTCGACCGGCCGGCCGAGGAGCTGTTGCCCTGGATCACGCAGTTCAATGCGCTGATGGGCCGGCTGGAGCGCGCCTATGCACAGCTCGAAGGCTTCAACGCCGACGTCGCGCACGAGCTGCGCACGCCGCTGGCCAACCTGATCGGCCAGACCGAGGTGGCGCTGTCGCGTGAACGCGATGTCGATTCGCTGCGCGACACGCTGATCAGCAACCTCGAAGAGATGCAGCGCCTGTCGGCGATGGTCAACGACATGCTGTTCCTCAGCCATGCCGACCGCGGGGCCGTCGCACGCCGCGGTGCGCCGGTGAGCCTGGCCGACCTGGCGCAGCAGGTGGTCGAATTCCATGAGGCGCCGCTGGAAGAGGCCCGCCTGACGCTGCGCGTGGAAGGCGACGCCGAACTGCCGGTGGACGAGTCGCTGTTCAAGCGCGCGCTGTCCAACCTGCTGGGCAACGCCACGCGCTTCGCGCGGCCGGGCTCCACGGTGCTGGTGCGCATCGCCCCGGTGCCTGGTGGCGAGGCCGGCGACCACGTGCAGGTGCTCGTGCAGAACGAAGGCGAGCCGATCGACGCGCAATCGCTGCCGCGGCTGTTCGACCGCTTCTTCCGTGCCGATGCCGCGCGCCACTGCCCGATGGACAGCCAGCACCACGGGCTGGGGCTGGCCATCGTGGCGGCCATCGCGCGCATGCACGCCGGCCGCACGCTGGCGGAAAGCCAGGGCGGCGTCACGCGCGTGGGCTTCACGCTCGCTGCGGCCTGACTCCGCGGCCCGCTCAGGCCGCAGCCGCGCCGCGCCGGTAGTCGCTGGGCGGCAGCCCCAGGTGGGCGCGGAACACGCGGCTGAAGTGCGCCATGTTCTGGAAGCCGAAGCCGAGCGCGATGTCGGTGATGGAGCGGTGGTCGTGCGCGCGGTCGTCGAAGGTGCGGCGGCAGGCTTCCAGGCGCCTCGCCAGGATGTAGCCGGCCACGCCGTCGGGTTCTTCGCTGAAGGCGTTGTAGAGCTGGCGCCGGCTGCAGTTCAGCGCCAGCGCGATGCCGTCGACCGTGAGCGTGCTGTCGCCCAGGTGCTCGGTGACGTGCTGCTTGATGCGTTCGCGCAGCGCCTCGCGCTGCGTCTGCGCGGTGCCGATGCCGGCCAGGTCCAGCATCGACAGGTGCACGAACTGCGCGATCGCGTCGCCCACGCCGCGGGCAGCCGCCTCGCTCATGCCGGGCAGCTCGCGGTAGGCGCTGCGCATGGTCTCCAGCGCCAGCCGCGCCACGCCGCCGCTGCCGCCCAGGCGGCGCGCCATCAGCGGGTCCAGCGCCAGGCCACGCTCGGCCAGCCGCGCCTTGGGCACCATCACGATCAGGTGCTCCACGCGCACCGGGTTGGCCACCGCATAGGCGTCGGTGGTGTCGTAGATGCTCCACTGGTCGGGCGTCACCCAGGCCTCGCGGCCCTTCTGTTCGACGCCGGCGCAGCCCACCCAGGGCGCCACGATCTTCAGGTAACCCTCCTGCGACGCGCGCACCAGCTGTGCCGAGCGCATGACGCGGTGGCGGTTGGCTTCCAGCCGCGTGAGCACGATGTCGCCGGCGTGCACGGTGGCCATGCGGCCGTCGAAATCGGTGTCGCCGTACAGGTCGGACTTCAGGCCGCAGAACAGCCGGTCGACCCAGTCGCCCCAGAAGCCCGCGCGCTCCGCCGGCGCCACCTGGTCGGTGGTCATCGTGCTGGTGGTCATGCCCATGCGGGTGTGCTCCTGGCCGGAAAGGCGGCAGCGTAGCGGCAAGCCCGGGTCCCCGGAAGGCCCGGGGTCGGGCGTTCGGGAAAGCCACTAGCCGCCGTGCACGGATCGTCAACCGCCGCTGCATGGCCGGGCAAGCAGCGCGGCACGGGCCGCCACACACTGCCGCCCGGGCAACGCGGGCCCCAAGACGCCAAGACCCGCTCCCAGCCGCCCCGCCACCAGGAGACCACCCACCATGAGCAACCGCCGATCCGTGCTCCAGACCGCTGCCGCCGCCGCAGCCACGCTGGCCCTGCCGACCCTCGCACGCGCCCAGGCCGCGCCGGTGCGCATCGGCTACACGATGAGCCGCACCGGCCCCTGGACCACCGGCGCTCAGGTCAGCCAGGAACCCAGCTACCTGCTGTGGGCCGAGCAGCAGAACGCTGCCGGCGGCCTGAACGTGAAGGGCACGAAGCGCCCGATCGAGCTGATCAGCAGCGACGACCGCAGCGACATGGAGACCGTGGTCCGCACCTACGAGAAGCTGATGGGCAGCGACAAGGTCGACCTGGTGCTGCCGCCCTGGGGCAGCGGCGCCAACTTCGCCGTGGCACCGCTGGCCAACCGCTTCGGCTACCCGTTCCTGGCGCCCACCGCGCTGAGCCGCCGGCTCATCGAGATGAAGCTGCCGTATTTCTTCCTGATGCTGCAGCAGCCCAAGCCGATGTGCGAGGCGCTGGTCGACATGTTCAAGGCCAACGGTGTGAAGACCGTGGCCGTGCTGTACACCGACGAACTGTTCGGGCTGGAGAACTACTCGGCGTTCAAGGTGGCGCTGCAGGGTTCGGGCATCTCGATGGTGGAAGACAAGAGCTTCCCCACCGGTGCCAAGGACCTCTCGCCGGTGCTGCGCGCGATGAAGGACAAGAACCCCGACGCCTTCGTCGGCTTCACCTACCCGCCCGACACCATCCTGGCCAGCCGCCAGAGCAAGGAGATCGGCTTCAACCCGAAGTTCTTCTACACCAGCGTCGGCACCGCGTTCCCGCTGTACCGCAACGTGATGCAGGCCGGCACCGAAGGCGTGCTGGGCATGGGCAGCTGGAACAGCAAGAGCAGCGCCGGCGCCAAGGCCTTCTTCGACGCCCACGTGAAGAAGTTCGGCGCCGCCAAGGAACCCGACCGCTGGGCCAGCGGCGCGTCCTGGGCGTCGCTCGAGATCCTGACCGCGGCCGTGGCCAAGGTCGGCCTGGACCGCAAGGCCATCCGCGACTTCGTGGCCGGCGGCGAGCACGACACCATCCTCGGCAAGATCAGGTTCGCCGGCAGCGAAAACGTCGGCACGCCCGGCACCGTGGGCCAGTGGCAGAAGGGCGAGTTCGAGGTCGTGTGGCCCAAGGCCCGCGCCACCGCGCCGCTGGTGCCCGTGAAGCCGAACTGGGCCTGACGCACCCCGGCCATCCGACAGCCACGCCGCCGCTGCCATGTCGTTCCACGCCTGGTTCGAGCTGATCGCCTCCGGCCTCATCACCGGGGGCATCTACGCGCTGATCGCGCTCGGCCTCAACCTGCAGTACGGGCTGATGCGCGTGCTGAACATCGCGCACGGCGAGTTCCTGATGCTGGGCGCCTTCCTCACCTGGGCGGCGCAGACCACGCTGGGGCTGTCGCCGCTGCTGATGATCCCGGTGAGCTTCGCGCTGCTGATGGGCCTGGGCCTGGTGGTGCACCGGCTGGCGTTCCGGCGCCTCACGCGCACCAGCCCCAACCTCGACGTGTTCGAGGCGCGCGGGCTGATGGTCAGCTTCGGCCTGATGTTCCTGGTGCAGAACTTCGCGCAGATGGTGTGGGGCGGCGACCTGCGCGGCTACGACTTCCTGGCCGACCCGGTGCCGGTGGCGGGCGCGCAGTTCGCCGGCAACAAGCTGCTGCTGTTCGTGCTGGCGCTGGCGATCTCGGGCGCGCTCATCGTCGTGCTGCAGCGCACGCTGCTGGGCAAGGGCGTGCGCGCACTGATGCAGAGCCCGACCGGCGCGCGCCTGGTCGGCATCGACACCGAACGGCTGCACCCGCTGATGTTCGGCGTCGGCCTTGGTTTGTCGGGCGTGGCGGGCTGCCTGCTGTCGATGAGCTACACGATCAGCCCGTCGATGGGCGAGCCCTACACGGTGACGGCGCTGATCGTCATCACGCTCGGCGGCTTCGGCAGCATGGCCGGCGCGCTGGCCGGCGGGCTGGCGCTGGGGGTGGTGGAAGCGGTCGGCATGCACTTCACCAACCCGTCGCTGAAGAGCCTGCTGAGCTACGGCATCTTCATCGCCGTGCTGCTGTGGAAACCCAACGGTCTGTTCACGAAGACGAGATGACATGCAGCGAGACTGGCTGATTCTGCTGGCCCTGGCCGGCTGGGCCCTGGCGGTGCCGCACTACGGCAGCGACTTCGTCGTGTCGCTGTCGCTGTCGTGCCTGATGTACGCCGCGCTGGCGTCGAGCTGGAGCCTGTTCTGCGGCGCCACGCGCTACATGTCGCTGGCCACCGCGGCCTTCTTCGGCATCGGCGCCTACACCAGCGCGCTCACGCTGGAGCAGCTGCCCTGGCTGGGCGGAGTGGGCCTGGGCGCGGTGGTCGCCGCCGCGGTGGCGCTGGTGATGGGTGCCGCCGTGCTGCACCTGCGCGGCACCTACTTCGCGGTGCTGACCTTCGGCATGACCGAGCTGATCCGCCACGCCATCAGCTACTGGGAAAAGCAGGTCAGCGGCACCGTGGGCCGCGTGCTCACCGTGGTGCCCGAGCGCGACACCGTGTACCTCACGGTGCTGGGTCTGGCGGTGCTGGCGCTGGCGGTGGCCATCGTCGTGCGGCGCAGCCGCTTCGGGCTGGCGCTGAACGGCATCGGCGCCGACGAGCAGCGCGCGCAGACGCTGGGCGTCAACACGCGGCTCGTGAAGACCGCGGGCTTCGCGCTGACCGCCGCCTTTGCCGGCGCGGTGGGCGCAGCGATGAGCGTGCGCTGGACCTACATCGACCCCGTGACGGTGTTCAATCCCTTCATCGGCTTCCAGACCGTGCTGATCGCGCTGATCGGCGGTGCCGCCACGCTGTGGGGCCCGGTGCTGGCCGCGGTGGTGTTCAGCCTGCTGGCCGAGACGCTGCGGCTGCAGATGCCGCAGCTGTACATGATGACGCTGGGGCTGCTGCTGATCCTGTGCGTGCTGTACCTGCCCGGCGGCCTGGCCAGCATGCGCCAGGCCACGTTCAGCGCCTGGCGCGACGACATCCGCGGCTGGTGGCGCGACCTGCGCAGCGGCAAGAAGAACGGGGCCGCGGCATGAACGGCCACCCCTTGCTCGAAGCCCGCAACGTCACCGTGCGCTTCGGCGGCCTGGTGGCGGTGGACGATGTCAGCGCCGCGTTCGCGCCGGGCGAACTGGTGGGCATCATCGGCCCCAACGGCGCCGGCAAGACCACCTTCTTCAACGCCCTCTCGGGCGTGCAGGCCACCAGCGCGGGCGAGCTGTTCGCGCACGGCACCCGCCTCACCGGCGCGCCCGCGCACCGCTACGCGCACCACGGCATCGCGCGCACGTTCCAGACGCCGCGCGTGTTCGGCGAACTGAGCGTGCACGCCAACATCGACTTCGGCCTGCAGTTCGCCGGCCGCGGCCGCACGGCGTCGTGGCTGCTGAAAGATGCCGCCAGCATCCTGGCGCTGATCGGCCTGTCGGCGCAGGCGGAGTTGCCCGCCGCGGCCGTCACGCCCAGCCAGCAGCGGCTGCTGGAGATCGGCATGGCGCTGGCGACAAGGCCCAAGCTGCTGCTGCTGGACGAAGTGGCTGCCGGCCTGACCGAACACGAGGTCGAGGCGATGGCGCAGCTGATCCGCCGCCTGCGCGACGAGCTCGACCTCACGGTGATCTGGATCGAACACGCCGTGACGACGCTGCTTCGCCACGTGGAGCGTGTGCTGGTGCTGCACCAGGGCCGCAAGATCGCCGACGGCAGCCCCAGCGAAGTGGTGCGCAACAGCGAAGTGATCGAGGCCTACCTGGGCGACGAGATGGTCGAAGCCGCATGAACAACGACATCGAAGCCGCGCTGGATCGCAAGCTGGCGCACCTGCAGGTCCGCGGTCTGTCCGCGGGCTACGGCAACTTCCTGGTGCTGCGCGACATCACGCTCGAAGCGCGGCCCGGGCTCACGGTGATCCTGGGTCCCAACGGCGCCGGCAAGACGACGCTGCTGAAGGCGCTGAACGGCCTGATCCCGCGCCAGGGCACGGTGCTGCTGGACGGCGAGGCGATCCCCGCCGACGCCAAGACCGACACCATCGTGCAGCGCGGCATGGCCTTGGTGCCCGAAGGCCGGCAGCTGTTCGCGCAGATGACGGTGGCCGAGAACCTGGAGCTCGGCGGCTGGCTCGTGCAACCCGCTGAACGCGCCGAGCGGCTGCGCCACGCGCTGCAGGACTTTCCGAAGCTGCGCGAACGCGCCACGCAGCTGGCCGGCACGATGAGCGGCGGCGAGCAGCAGATGGTGGCGGTGGCGCGCGCGCTGATGAGCGCGCCGCGGCTGCTGATGCTCGACGAACCCTCGCTGGGCCTGGCGCCCAAGATGGTGGACGAGCTGCTGGCCATTGCGCGCCGCATCGCCGACGCCGGCACCACGGTGCTGATGGTCGAGCAGAACGTGCGCAAGGCGCTCGCCGTGGCCGACCGCGGCTACGTGCTCGAACGCGGCACGCTGGTGGCCAGCGGCCCGGCCACGCTGCTGGCGCGCAGCAGCGTCATCCGCCACGCCTACCTGGGCAAGACGCCCGACCCGAAGAACACCTCGCAGTCCAAGGAGAAGACCGTGTCCGATCTCACCATGCTCATCAACGGCCTGGCCGTCAGCGCCGAAGGCGGCGCCACCTTCGAGCGCCGCAACCCGCTGGACGGCAGCGTCGCCACGCGCGCGCCGGCCGCCAGCGAAGCCGATGCCGTCGCCGCGGTGGACGCCGCCGCCGAGGCCTTCAAGACCTGGAGCCTCACCGGCCCCGGCGAGCGCCGCGCGCTGCTGCTGAAGGCCGCCGACGCACTGGAGGCGAAGACGCCGAAGTTCATCGAGGCCGTGGCCGCCGAGACCGGCGCCACCGGCATGTGGGCTGGTTTCAACGTGCATCTGGCCGCCGGCATGGTGCGCGAGGCCGCGTCGCTGACGACGCAGATCAGCGGCGAGGTGATCCCGTCCGACGTGCCCGGCTCGCTGGCGATGGGGCTGCGCCAGCCCGCCGGCGTGGTGCTGGGCATCGCGCCCTGGAACGCGCCGGTGATCCTGGGCGTGCGCGCGCTGTGCGTGCCGCTGGCCTGCGGCAACACGGTGGTGTTCAAGGGCAGCGAGAACTGCCCGCACACGCACCAGCTGATCGTCGAGGCCTTCCAGGACGCCGGCTTCCCGCCCGGCGTGCTGAACTACATCACCAACGCCCCGGCCGACGCGGCCAAGGTGGTGGAAGCGATGGTCGCGCACCCGGCCGTGCGCCGCGTGAACTTCACCGGCAGCACGCGCGTGGGCAAGCTGATCGCGATGACCTGCGCCAAGTACCTGAAGCCCGCGGTGCTGGAACTCGGCGGCAAGGCGCCGCTGCTGGTGCTGGACGACGCGAACCTGGAAGACGCGGTGAACGCCGCCGCTTTCGGCGCCTTCGCCAACAGCGGCCAGATCTGCATGAGCACCGAGCGCCTGGTGGTCGACCGCAAGATCGCCGACGATTTCGCGGCGCTGTTCGCGAAGAAGGCCAGGAGCCTGCCGTTGGGCGACCCGCGCAAGCCCGACCCGGTGGTGCTGGGCTCGGTGATCGGCATGGGCACGGTGGAGCACTGCAACGCACTGATCGACGACGCCATCGCCAAGGGCGCCAAGCTGCTGTGCGGCGGCAAGGCCGACAGCACGCTGATGCCGGCCACCGTGCTGGACCACGTGACGCCGCGCATGCGCATCTACCACGAGGAAACCTTCGGCCCGGTGAAGTGCATCGTGCGCGTGGACGGCGACGACGCGGCCGTGGCCTGCGCCAACGACAACGACTACGGCCTGTCGGCCGCCGTGTTCAGCCGCGACGTGGCGCGGGCGATGAACGTGGCCCGGCGCATCGAGAGCGGCATCTGCCACGTCAACGGCCCCACGGTGCACGACGAGGCGCAGATGCCCTTCGGCGGCGTCAAGGGCTCGGGCCTGGGCCGCTTCGGCGGCAAGGCCGGCATCGCCGAGTTCACCGAGCTGCGCTGGGTGACCGTGCAGACGACGCCGCGCCACTATCCTTTCTGAGCATGGCGTGACACCGCGGTCTGCGCCCCCAGCAGACCGCGCGGGCGCAGCACCAGCATCAGCGCGATCAGCAGCCCGATCAGCACCACCTGCAGCGCCGCGGCGCGCGCCTGCTCGGCCTGCGGGATCCAGTCGCGCAGCAGCGCGCCGGCAGCGCTCCACACGCCCCACACGACGAAGGCGCCCAGCACCGCGCCGCGGTTGTTGCCGGCGCCGCCGACGATCAGCATCGCCCAGAGTTGGAAGGTCAGGATGGGCAGGAAGTCCTCGGGCGCGATGTAGCCGACGAAGTGCGCGTAGACCGCGCCGCCCAGCCCCATCAGCATGCTGCCGAGCACCATGCTCTGCAGCCGGAACACGAAGGCGCGCTTGCCCAGCGAGGCCGCCGCGTCCTCGTCTTCGCGGATCGCCCGCAGCACGCGCCCCCAGGGGCTGCGCACCAGGCGTTCCAGCGCCACGTACACCCCCAGCAGCAGAGCGCCGGCCAGTGCCAGGTAGCCCAGCGTCCAGCCCAGGCCGGTGCCCAGCCAGCCCTGCAGCGGCTTGGGGATGAACTGCACGCCGAAGGGGCCGCCGGTGAGCTGCTGCGCGTTGGCCGCAATGAGCTGGATCGTCACCGCGATGCCGAAGGTGGTGATGGCCAGGTAGTCGTCGCGCAGCCGCAGCGCCACCGCGCCCACCAGCAGCCCGGCCAGCCCCGAGACGCCCATCGCCGCCAGCCAGCCCGCGGCCACCGGCCAGCCCAGCCCGCCCAGGCGGTCGGGCGTGTCGGGCGTGGTCAGCAGCGCCGAGGTGTAGGCGCCCACGGCCACGAAGCCGGCCACACCGACATTGAACAGCCCCGTGTAGCCCCACTGCAGGTTCAGCCCCAGCGCGATGATCGCGAAGCTGGTGGCAAACACCAGGAAGAAGCTGCCGTACGACAGCCAGCCGGTGAGCCAGCCCATCACGTCGGCGCTCATGCCTTGTCTCCGAACAGGCCGTTGGGCCGCAGCAGCAAGATGGCGATCAGCACCACGAAGGCCGCCGCCGCGCGGTACTCGGCGCCCACCACCGACACCGCCAGGCTCTCGGCAATGCCGACGATCAACCCGCCGAGCACCGCGCCCCAGACCGAGCCGATGCCGCCCAGGATGACGGCCGCGAACAGCGGCAGCAGCAGGTCCAGCCCCAGCGTCGGCCGCAGCTGCACCGTGAGCCCGGCAAACACGCCCGCCACCGCCGCCAGCACGCCGCCGATGACCCACGTGGCGCGCAGCACGCGTTCGGGGTCGATGCCGGCCACGCGCGCGAGCTGCGGGTTCATCGCGGTCGCGCGCATCGCGCGGCCCAGCGTGCTGCGCTGCAGGAACAGGTGCAGCGCGGTCACGGTGACGGCGGTGAGCCCCAGCACGAACATCTGGTCGGGCGTGACGCGCATGCCGCCCCACACGCTGCGGGGCAGCAGCGCGATGGCGATCTGCAGCTCCTGGCTGTAGTACTGCGGCACGCCGCCGTAGAAGAACAGCAGCAGGTTGCGCAGCGCCAGCGCGGCGCCGAAGCTGGCGATCACCAGCGTGATCGCACCCTGCTTGCGCAGGCGCTGGAACAGGCTCCAGTCCAGTGCCAGAGCCAGCAGCGCGGTCAGCAGTGCCGAAGCAGCCAGCGCCGCCAGCAGCGGCCAGCCGAACGAAAACGGCGCCAGCGCCGTGCCCGGCAGCCCGAAGGCCGTGAACACGCCCAGCGCCGTGAACGCGAAGTACGCGCCCCAGGCCAGCAGCTCGCCGTGGCCGAAGTTCGAGAAGCGCAGGATGGAGAAGGTCAGGCTCAGGCCGATGGCGCCCAGCGACACCACCGAGCCGATCACCAGGCCGTCGGTCAGGATCTGCAGCATGTCAGTGCGTGGTCGGTTCGGTGGTGTTGGCGGCGGTGCCGGGCGCCGCATGCCGGCCCAGGTACAACTCGGCCATGCGCGGGTCGTGCAGCAGCGCCTGGCTGCTGGCGACGATGCGCTCGCGGCCTTCCACCAGCACCGCGGCGCGGTCGGCCACGGCCAGCGCGGCCTTCACGTTCTGCTCCACCAGCAGCACCGTGACGCCGCTGTCGCGCACGCTGCGCAGCTGCGCCAGTACCTCGCCCACCAGCTTGGGGCTCAGCCCCGCCGAGGGTTCGTCGAGCACCAGCACACGCGGCCGCGCGATCAGTGCGCGCGCCACCGCCAGCATCTGCCGCTGCCCGCCCGAGAGCCTGCCCGCGCGCAGCGTGCGCTGGCGCGCGAGGTCGGGGAACATCGCGTACACCGGCTCCACCCGCTCGCGGCGGTCGGCGCGCAGCAGCGCGGCGGCGAGCTCCAGGTTCTCGGCGATGCTGAGGTTGGCGAAGATGTTCTCGGTCTGCGGCACGAAGGCCAGTCCCTCGAACACCAGGCGGTGCGCCGGCACGCGCGTGATGTCCTGCCCGTGCAGCAGCACGCGCCCGGCGCTGATGGGCACCAGGCCCGCCACCGCCTTCACCAGCGTCGACTTGCCGGCGCCGTTGGGGCCGAGGATGGCGACGATCTCGCCCGGCGCCACCGCCAGCGAGGCGCCGCGCACGATGGGCAGGCCGGGTTCGTAGCCGGCTTCCAGGGTTTCGATGGCGAGTGCGGCGGGGGTGGTGCTGCCGGTGCCCGTGCCGGCGGCCGTCATGCCGCGTCGCCCAGGTAGGCCTCGACCACACGCGGGTCGCGCAGCACGGTGGCGGCGTCGCCCGACAGCAGCAGCCGGCCTTGTGCCATCACCATCACCGGGCGGCACAGCGTCATCACGAGGTCCATGTTGTGTTCGATGATCAGGAAGCTCACGCCCTGGCGGTTGAGGGCCGAGATCTTGTCGACGATCTGGTCTAGCAGCGCCGGGTTGACGCCGGCGCCGGGCTCGTCCAGCAGCACCAGGCGCGGCTCGGCCACCATCACGCGCGCCAGCTCCAGCAGCTTGCGCTGACCGCCCGAGAGCACGCGCGCGGGCTGCTGCACCAGCGCGCCCAGGCCCACGAAGTCCAGCCAGTGCAGCGCGGCGTCGCGCGTGCGCCGCTCCTGCGCGGCCACCGCGCCGGGGCGCAGCCAGTTGGCCCAGAAGCGTTCGCCGAGCTGCCCGGTGGGCGCCAGCATCACGTTCTCGAGCACCGTCATCTCGGGGAAGGGGCGCGGGATCTGGAAGGTGCGCGCCAGGCCGGCCGCGAACACGCGGCTGGGCGGCGCGCCGGCGATGTCCCGCCCGTCCAGCAGCACGCGGCCGCTGGTGGGCTGCAGCGCGCCGGCCAGGCAGTTGAAGAGCGTGGTCTTGCCCGCGCCGTTGGGGCCGATCAGCCCGCCGATGGCGCCGCGCGGCAGGGAAAACGAGACACCGTCGACGGCCCGGTGGCCACCGAAAGCTTTGGTAACCTCGGTCGCCACCAGCAGTTCGTCGCTTTGCATTGCGGCGCGGAGGATAGCCCAGCCCATGCCCGACGACCGATCCGACGACCGATTCGAGCTCTACGACCTGCGGGTCGAGGTGGTGGCGCCCGAAGGCGCCGTGATCCAGTGCAACGCGCGGGTCGGCGACTGGTTCGAGGTGCGCGGCGAACTGCTGCACTTTCCGCCCGGCCAGGGCTTCTCGATGTACTCGCTGGCCGCGCTGCTGCCGCTGCTGCCGGCCAAGCAGCGCGCCACCCACCCCAACGACTGGATGAGCACCGACGCCGAGGTCGCGTGCCCCGACCCGCACTGCCCGACGCGCTTTCGCATCACACGCCTGGGCAAGCGCAGCTTCCGCCACGCCGAGACCACCGCGGTGCCGCTGCCGCCCGCCGCCGAGCCCTGAACGATGACCATCGAGACCATTGAACTCGCCCCCGGCTACCGCATCCCGCGGCTGATCCGCGGCGGCTGGCAACTTGCCGGCGACCACGGTCCGGTCGACCGCGAACGTGCCATCGCCGACATCGCGGCCTTCGTCGACGCCGGCCTGAACACGGTGGACGGCGCCGACATCTACACCGGCGTCGAAGCCCTGTACGGCGCCTTCAACACGCGCCGCCGCGCGCAGGGCCTGGCGCCGCTGCAGGTGCACACCAAGTGCGTGCCCGACCTCGCCGAGCTGGCGCAGGTGGACGCCGCGTACATCCGCCGCATCGTCGAACGCTCGCTGCAGCGGCTGGCGGTGGAGCGGCTGGACCTGGTGCAGTTCCACTGGTGGGACCTGGCCGTGCCCGGCATGGTGCCCGCCGCGCAGGCGCTGGCCGCGCTGCAGCGCGAAGGCCTGATCGCACTGGTGGCGGGCACCAACTTCGACACCGCCAGCACGCTGGCGCTGCACGCTGCCGGCGTGCCGCTGGCCAGCATGCAGGTGCAGTACTCGCTGCTCGACCGCCGCCCCGCGCACGGCCTGGTGGCCACCGGCGTGCCGCTGCTGTGCTACGGCACGCTGGCCGGCGGTTTCTTCAGCAGCCGCTGGCTGGGCGCGCCCGAACCCGGCGCCGAGCTGACGAACCGCTCGCTCATCAAGTACAAGCTGGTGATCGACGACTTCGGCGGCTGGGCTACGTTCCAGCAGCTGCTGCAGGCGCTGCAGGCCATCGCGCAGCGCCACGGTGTCGGCCTCTCGACGGTGGCCACGCGCTGGGTGCTCGACCAGCCGGGCGTGGCCGCGGCCATCGTCGGCGCGCGTTACGCCGACCACCTGGACGACATGCTGGCGGTGTTCCGCCTGCGCCTGGACGCGCAAGACCACGCGCTGCTCGCGCCGCTGCTGGCCGCCCACCCGGGCATGGCCGGCGACACCTACACGGCCGAACGCGACCGCCACGGCCGCCACGGCCGCATCATGAAATACAACCTCAACAAGTCCTGAACCCCCGGAGGATGCCCACCATGCCCACCCCACGTTCGACCCTGACCGTCTCCACGCTGGCCTTCGCGGCCCTCACCACCACGCTGGGCCTGGCGCCGCTGGCCGCGCACGCCCAGGCCCAAGCCCAGGCCCCCGCCTGCACGCACACCGCCGGCATGGTGGTGTCGCTCACCGGCGCCGCCGGCCGCTTCGGACAGGCTGCGGCGAAATCGGTGGAGCTCGCCTTCGGCGAACTGAACAAGGCCGCCGGCGCGCAAGGCATCGCCGGCTGCCGGCTGGCCTTCGACCTGCGCGACGCGCAGAGCCAGGGCTCGGTGGCGGTGGACCAGGCGCGCCAGCTGGTGGACCTGAAGAAGGTGCCGGCCATCCTGGGCGGCATCATCAGCTCGGTGTCGATCCCCATCGTCACCAGCGTCACGGCGCCGGCCGGCGTGGTGCAGATCTCGCCGGCCTCCACGTCGCCCACGCTCACGAAGCTGGGCGTTGAGGGCAAGACCGGCGGCTGGTTCTTCCGCACCATCACCAGCGACGCGCTGCAGGGCACGGCCGCGGCCAAGTACGCGATGGACCAGGGCCTGCGCGACCTGGCCATCATCCACGTCAACAACGACTTCGGCGTCAACATGCTGGCCGAGTTCCGCCGCGCCTACGAGGCGCTCGGCGGCAAGATCCGCAGCGTCACGCCCTACAACGCGCAGCAGCCCAGCTACGCGGCCGAGGTGACCAACGCGCTGAAGAGCGACCCGCCGGCGCTGTACTTCATCGGCTACCCGGGCGACGGCACGACCATCGTGCGCACCTGGGTCCAGCAGGGCGGGCCGCAGCGCTTCCTGCTGAACGACGGCATGAACGCGGCCGACTTCATCAAGGGCGTGGGTCCGCAGTTCCTGGCCAACGCCTTCGGTACCTCGTCGGGCACCACCAAGACGCCGTCGACCGAGTTCTTCGCCAGCGCCTACCCGGCGATGAGTGGCGGCTTCGACGCCGGCGCGCCGGCGGCCGACCGCGCCTTCGACGCTGCGGCCATCCTGGGCCTGGCCATCGCACACGCCGGCAGGTTCGAGGCCGCGGCCATCCGCGACGCCATCCGCAAGGTCACCGACCCCGCCGGCGAGATGGTGCACGCCGGGCCGCAGGGCTTTGCGCGCGCGCTGCAGCTGGCGCGCGAGAAGAAGCCGCTGCGCTACGTGGGCGTGATCGGCGGCGCCAGCTTCGACAAGAACGGCGACATCCTCGGCCCCTTCCGCACCTGGCGCATCACGAACGGCGAGGTCACGACCGTCGGCCAGATGTCGGTCGAAGACGTCGCCGCCGTGCAAGCCCGCCTGCCGAAGTGAGCGCCGCACCGCAAGCGCCCGCCCTTCCGCCACGCACCCAGCTCGCGCCGGGGCTGGAGATCGCGCGCGTGGTCACCGGCCTGTGGCAGGTGGCCGACATGGAACGCGGCGGCACGCTGCTCGACCCCGTGCGTGCCGCGGCCGACATGGCGGCGTATGCGGCCGCCGGCTTCGACAGCTTCGACATGGCCGACCACTACGGCTCGGCCGAGGTCATCACCGGCGAACTGCTGCACAGCCCGGGCGGGCAGGGCGTGCGCGCCTTCACCAAGTGGTGCCCGCCGCCGGGCCCGATGACGGCGGACGTGGTGCGCGCCGGCGTGCAGCGCTCGCTGGAGCGCATGCGCACCCACCGCATCGACCTGCTGCAGTTCCACTGGTGGACCTTCGAGCACCCGGGCTGGCTCGACGCGATGCTGGAGCTGGCGAAGCTGCAGGACGAAGGGCTGGTGGGCGCCATCGGCCTGACCAACTTCGACACCGCGCACCTGCGCCTGCTGCTGGCCGAAGGCGTGCCGGTGGCCAGCAACCAGGTCTGCATCAGCCTGCTCGACCGCCGCGCCACCGAGGCGATGCAGGCGCTGTGCCTGGAGCGCGGCGTGCGGCTGCTGGCCTACGGCACGCTGGGTGGCGGCTTCCTCAGCGAACGCTGGCTGGGCGCCGAGGCGCCGGCCGAGGTGGGCGACTGGAGCAAGATGAAGTACCGCCGCTTCATCGACGCGGTGGGCGGCTGGGCCGCGCTGCAGGGCGTGTTGCGCGCGGCCGACGCCATCGCGAAGAAACACGGCGTGTCGATCGCCAACGTGGCCACGCGCTGGGTGCTCGAGCAGCACGCGGTGGCGGCCGTGATCGTGGGAGCGCGGCTGGGCGAGCGCGAGCACCGCGCCGACAACCTGCGGCTGTTCGCCTTCAGCCTGGACGACGACGACCGCGCGCGGCTGCAGGCGGCCTTCGACGGCACCACGCGCATCCCCGGCGACTGCGGCGACGAATACCGCAAGCCGCCGTTCCTGACGGCATCCGGCGACTTGAGCCACCACCTCGACGCGCTGCCGCCGGTGTGGCCGGCCGTGCCGATGCCAGCGCGGCCCGAGCGGCTGCGCGTGGACAGCGGCAGCGTGTGGGAGCCGCTGGCCGGCTACTCGCGCGCGGTGCGCGTGGGCGACCGCATCCTCGTCAGCGGCACCACGGCCACGCACGGCAGCGGGCGCGTGGTGGGCGGCGACGACGCGGGCGCGCAGGCGGTCTACATCCTCGACAAGATCGCGGCTAGCCTGGGCGCACTCGGCGGCCGCCTGGAAGACGTGGTGCGCACCCGCGTGTACCTCACGCACGCCAGCGACTGGCGCGCGGTGAGCGAGGTGCACGGCCGCTACTTCGGCGACATCCGCCCCGCCAACACGCTGCTGCAGGTGGGCGCGCTGGTGGGCGAGGGCTACCGGGTGGAGATCGAGGCGGAGGCGGTGGTCACGTCAAGTCCACCCGCCGCCGCAGCCCCGGGCTGACGCGGTAGCGCTCGCCGCGGTGCCAGGCATCCAGCGCCTGCAGCACGTCGATGACACCCGCGGCGCCCCAGCCGGCCAGCCACTCGAACGGGCCGGCGGGGTAGTTGACGCCGAGCTTCATCGCGGCGTCGGCGCCCTCGGGCGTGCACACGCCCTGCAGCACCGCGTCGCAGGCTTCGTTGACCAGCATCGCCAGCGTGCGCGCCACCACCAGGCCCGGCGTGTCGGCCACCGGCACCGGGGTGTGGCCCTGGGCCGTGATCCAGTCCAGCGCCTGCGCGCGCCAGGCGTCGCTGCAGCCGGGGGCTGCGGTGCAGGCCAGCGCGCCGCCGCCGCGCAGCGCGCGGTCGAACAGCACCACGTTCGGCGTGCCCAGCGCGGCCGCGCGCTCGGCCGCGGTGCGGCCGTCGGTGGGCAGCACGTGGCCGCTGCCGGCGCTCCAGCCCGCGCCGGTGCTTGACGTGCCGGTGTCCGCGGCCGGCGCAAAGGCCGGCAGGCCGTCGGGGTAGCTGTAGAAGCCGCGGCCGGTCTTGCGGCCGAGCAGGCCGCCGTCGACCATCTCGCGCTGCACCAGCGACGGCATGTAGCGCTTGTCCTGGAAGTTGGCCTCGAACACCGAGCACGTCACCGCGAAGTTGGTGTCGTGGCCGATCAGGTCGATCAGCTCGCACGGCCCCATGCGGAAGCCGGCTGCGCGCAGGCAGGCGTCGATCTGCGCCGGCGTGGCCGCCTGTTCCAGCAGCAGCGCCAGCGCCTCGGCGTAGTACGGCCGCGCGATGCGGTTGACGATGAAGCCCGGCGTGCTGCGCGCGTGCACCGGCACCTTGCCCCAGGCGGCGGCGAGCGCGAAGATGGCATCGGCCACCGGGCGTGCCGTCTGCAGCCCCGACACCACCTCTACCAGCTTCATCAGCGGCACCGGGTTGAAGAAGTGCATGCCCACCAGCCGCTGCGGCAGCCGCAGGCCGTTGGCGATGGCGGTGACGCTGATCGACGAGGTGTTGGTGGCCAGCACCGCGCTGTCGGCGACGATGCCTTCGAGCTGCCGGAACAGGCCGCGCTTGGCCGCCAGGTCTTCGACGATGGCCTCGACGACGAGCTGCGCATCGGCCGCATCGGCCAGCTGCGCCACCGGCGCGATGCGCGCCAGCGCGGCGTCCACTGCCGCAGCGTCCAGCTTGCCCTTGGCCACCAGCGCCTGCAGGCTGGCAGCGAGCTTGTCGTGGGCACCAGCAGCAGCGCCCTCGCGCGTGTCGAACAGGCGCACCGGGTGGCCGGCCAGGGCCGCCACCTGCGCGATGCCCGCGCCCATGATGCCAGCGCCGACCACCAGCACCGGGGCGTTGTTCGGAAGGGTCGTGCTCATTGCGGGGTCCAGGTCGGCGGCCGCTTGGCCAGGAAGGCGGCGAAGCCTTCGCGGGCTTCGTCGGTGCCGCGCACGCGGGCGATGGTCTGCGCGCTGCGCTCGATGGCCTCGGCCGTGACCGGGCCCGGCTGCAGCTGCGCCAGGTAGTGCTTGATCTCGGCCTGCGCTGCCGGCCCGTTGGCCAGCAGCTGCGCCAGCGTGGCGTCGACCGCGGCGTCCAGCGCCTCCATCGGCTGCACCTGCTGCACCAGGCCGATGGCCAGCGACTCGGCGGCGCCGATGCGTTCGGCCGTCAGCGCCAGCCGACGCGCCTGGCGCTTGCCCACCGCGTTCACGAGGTAGGGGCCGATGACCGACGGCAGGATGCCGAACTTCGCCTCGCTGACGGCGAAGCTGGCGTTGTCGGCGGCGATCGCGATATCGCAGGCCGCCGCCAGCCCGACGCCGCCGCCGAGCGCTGCGCCCTGGATGCGCGCCACCACCGGCTTCGGGCAGGTATCGATGCGCTGCAGCATCGCGGCGAAGCGCCGCGCGTCGGCCACGTTCCAGTCGAACGATGCCGTGCTGGCACGCTGCATCCACTGCAGGTCGGCACCGGCGCTGAAGTGCTTGCCATCGCCGGCCAGCAGCACCACGCGCACGGCCGGGTCGGCGGCCAACTGGGCAAACGCCGCGTCGAGCTCGCCGATCATCTGTTCGTCGAAGGCGTTGAACACCGCCGGGCGCGCCATGGTGAGCTGCGCCACGCCGAGGCGGCGCTGCGTGATCGCCAGGGTTTTGAGCATCAGTAGGTTTCCAGGTGCAGGCGGCCTTCGCGCTGCAGGGCCGCGGCGACGCCGTCCCAGTCCAGCCCGGCCTGCTGCGCCACGTCGCGCAGCGCCAGCACCACGCCTTCTTCCATCGCCTTCAGCCCGCAGACGTAGAAGTACGCGTTGGGGTCGGCCAGCAGCGGGCCCAGGTCGGCGGCGCGCTCGCGCATCAGGTCCTGCACGTAGCGCTTGGGCGCGCCGGGCGTGCGGCTGAAGGCGAAGTGGATGTCGATGAAGTCCTTCGGCAGGTTCTGCAGCGGGCCGAAGTAGGGCAGCTCTTCCTGCGTGCGCGCGCCGAAGAACAGCATCAGCTTGCCGCCGTCGAACTTGCCCGACTGCCGCAGGCGCCGCCGCCACTCGGTCATCGCCCGCATCGGCGCGCTGCCGGTGCCGGTGCAGATCATCACGATGTGGCTCTTCGGGTGGTTGGGCATCAGGAAGCTGGTGCCGAACGGGCCGATCACCTGCACCTGGGCGCCGACCTGCAGGTCGCACACGTAGTTGCTGGCCACGCCGCGCACCGGGCGGCCCTGGTGGTCTTCCAGCACGCGCTTCACGGTGAGCGACAGGTTGTTGTAGCCGGGGCGCTCGCCGTTGCGCGGGCTGGCCACCGAGTACTGGCGCGCGTGGTGCGGCCGGCCCGATGCGTCGGTGCCCGGCGGCACGATGCCGATCGACTGGCCTTCCAGCACCGGGAACGGCAGCTGCCCGAAGTCGAGCACCACGTGGTGCGTGTCGTACTCGTGCCCGACCGCGGTGACGCGCACGTTGCCGACGACCGTGGCGGTGATCGACGCTTCGCGGCCCTTGGGTCCGTACAGGTTGGTGTAGGCATGCGCGGCCGACCACGGCGGCAGCGTCGCGCCCACCGACGTGGTGACCACCGGCCCGGCGGCTGCCGCAGCGGCCGGCGGCGCCGGCTCGGCACCCGCCTCCACGGCCTGCTGCGCCGGCAGCTCGTCCCACAGCAGCTGCTCGGCCACGCTGTAGGCCTGCACCTTGGGCACCGTGCGCCAGTTGTCGATGCTGCCCGTGGGGCAGGGCGGCACGCAGGCCATGCACAGGTTGCACTTGTCCGCATCGACCACGTAGTTGCGGTCGTCGTGCGTGATCGCCCCCACCGGGCACGTGGCCTCGCAGGTGTTGCAGCGGATGCAGATCTCGGGGTCGATCAGGTGCTGCCGAATGACAGCAATCTCGACGGCAGCGTCCATGACGGTGGTCTCCATTGGCGCGAAGTGTCGCACTGAGGCGCGCGCCGCCAGGCGCCGCGCGACTTCAAGCGAACGCCGCGGATCCGGCTCCGCCGGTCCGCCAGCGTCGCCCCCCCGGGGGGGAGCGGCGCAGCCGCTTCGGGGGGGTTAGTTGAACCTCACATAGTCGAACTCGACAGGCTGCCGATTGATGCCCATCACCGGCGGCGCGATCCAGTTCGCGAACTTGCCCGGCTCCACCACGCGGCCCATCAGGCTGGCGACGTAGGCACGGTCCTGGCCCGAGGGTAGCCACTGGTCGACCATGGCGTTCCACTCGGCGTCGCTCACCACGCGGCCGTCGGGCGACACCTTCACGCCCGACAGCGCGCCGATGTTGCGGTGGAAGGCCTTGTGCGGCACGGTCAGCGTCACCGGAATGCCGGCCTTCTCGAGCACCTTGTTCCAGCGGCCGACGCCGGCCACGCTGTCCTTGATGTAGTCGTCGCGCAGCACCTCGTTCAGCGCGTTGAGCATCGGCACTTCCTTCTCCACCAGCTGCCCGCCGCGCGCTTCCAGCACCTTGTAGGTCTGGCCCTTGAGCACGTGGTCGTCGACGCGCTTGCCTTCTTCATACCGGCCCTTCAGGCCAGAGCTGTAGAAGATGGCGGCGTTGCTGCTCTCGTCGGAACCGAAGAGGTCGATCGTGACGCTGAAGTGGAAGTTGATGTAGCGCTGGATCGTCGGCAGGTCGATCACGCCGGCGGCGCGCAGACGGCCCACGTCGTCGGTCTTCAGCTCGTTCATCTTCTGCGCCGTGCGCTGGATGACGCGGCTGATGCCCGACTCGCCCACGAACATGTGGTGCGCCTCTTCGGTCAGCATGAACTTGGTCGTGCGCGCCAGCGGGTCGAAGGCGCTCTCGGCCAGCGCGCACAGCTGGTACTTGCCGTCGCGGTCGGTGAAGTACGTGAACATGAAGAAGCTCAGCCAGTCGGGCGTGGCTTCGTTGAAGGCACCCAGGATGCGCGGGTTGTTCTGGTCGCCGCTGCGGCGTTCCAGCAGCGCCTCGCCTTCCTCGCGGCCGTCGCGGCCGAAGTACTTGTGCAGCAGGTAGACCATGGCCCACAGGTGGCGGCCTTCTTCCACGTTCACCTGGAACAGGTTGCGCAGGTCGTACTGGCTCGGTGCGGTCAGGCCCAGGTGGCGCTGCTGCTCGACGCTGGCCGGCTCGGTGTCGCCCTGCGTCACGATGATGCGGCGCAGGTTGGCGCGGTGTTCGCCGGGCACGTCCTGCCAGGCGTCTTCGCCCTTGTGGTCGCCGAAGTGGATCTTGCGGTTCTGCTCGGCCGGGTTCAGGAAGATGCCCCAGCGGTAGTCGGGCATCTTCACGTGGCCGAACTGCGCCCAGCCCTGCGGGTCGACGCTGACCGCGGTGCGCAGGTAGACGTCGAAGTTCTGGCTGCCGTCCGGGCCCATGTCGTCCCACCAGCTCAGGAAGTTGGGCTGCCACTGCTCGAGCGCGCGCTTGAGCGTGCGGTCGTCCTCGAGGTTGACGTTGTTGGGGATCTTCTCGCTGTAGTTGATGCTGTTCATGGTGGAGTCTCCTTACACACGGTTCCAATCGAAGACGGCCTTGTCGCCCTTGCCGTAGACCTTCAGGGCGCCCTTCTCGCCGACCGCGTTGGGGCGCTGGAAGATCCAGTTCTGCCAGGCGGTGAGGCGGCCGAAGACGCGGGTGAACATGGTCTCGGGGCCGTTGAAGCGCAGGTTGGCTTCCAGGCCGGTCAGCGCATCGGGCGACATCGCCACGCGTTCCTCGATCGCCAGCCGCGTCTCGTCGGCCCAGTCGATGTCGTCGGGGTTGCTCGTGACCAGGCCCAGCGCGAAGGCGGCGTCGGCGTCCAGCGGCTGGCCGATTTGCGCGCGCACGGCGGCCAGTTCGGCGGCGTCGTCGTAGAAGCGGCGGCCCAGGCGGCTCTGGCCGGTGATCATGGGGTACAGGCCGAAGTTGGCCTCGCTGGTGGAGATCTTGGGCGCGCGCTCCGGCTCGTCGGGCAGCGCCAGCTGGTAGCTGCGGTCGCAGGCCAGCGCCAGTTCCAGCAGCGTGCCGGCGAAGCACGAACCCGGCTCGACCAGCGCGAACAGGCTGCGCGACGACACGTCGAGCCGGCTGAACGCGCGGCGCAGGAAGCCGATGGTCTCGCGCACCAGCCAATGCTCGCGGTGCGCCAGCAGCGTGGTGTCCAGCGCCAGCACGTCGGCCACGTCGCCTTCGGTCTTCATCAGCCAGGTGCCGATGTCGAGCTCGTTCGTGCGCATCGACAGGATCGCGTCGTCGAGATCGCGTGCCAGCGCCAGCGGGTACCAGGCCGCGCCCTGCGCGGTGATGCCGGCGATGTCGGTGGGCTGCGCGCCCTGCGGGCCGCGCACGGTCCAGGTGGCGGTGCGCTTGGCGCGGTCGATCTCGACCGTGACGTGCGTGTAGCGCAGTGCGTCGGCCTCCACCGTGCGCTGCAGCGGCGTCAGCGCGACGCCCTGCGCGCCAGCCGGGCGGTCGCTGGTCTGCGCGAGTTCGAGCGCGCGCTCCTGCACCTTCTGCGCGAACACCGCCGGCTTGGCGATGTCGTCGACCAGCTTCCAGTCCTTGGCCTTCTGGCCGCGCACGCCTTCGACGCTGGTGCAGAAGATGTCCGCGCGGTCATGGCGCACGCGGCGCTTGTCGGTCACGCGGGTCAGGCCGCCGGTGCCGGGCAGCACGCCCAGCAGCGGCACCTCGGGCAGGCTCACCGCGCTGCTGCGGTCGTCCACCAGCACGATCTCGTCGCAGGCCAGCGCCAGCTCGTAGCCGCCGCCGGCGCAGGCGCCGTTCACCGCAGCCAGGAACTTCAGGCCGCTGTGGCGGCTGCTGTCTTCCAGGCCGTTGCGGGTTTCGTTCGTGAACTTGCAGAAGTTCACCTTCCACGCGTGGCTGCTGACGCCCAGCATGAAGATGTTGGCGCCCGAGCAGAAGACCTTGTCCTTCGCGCTGGTGACGACGACGCTGCGCACCTCGGGGTGCTCGAAGCGGATGCGCTGGATGGCGTCGTGCAGCTCGATGTCCACGCCCAGGTCGTAGCTGTTGAGCTTGAGCTTGTAGCCAGGCGCCAGGCCGCCGTTCTCGTCGAAGTCGGCCAGCAGCGTGGCGACCGGTCCCTCGAAGCGCAACTTCCAGTGGCGGTAGCGCGAGGGGTCGGTCTGGTAGTCGACGCGGGGGGCTGTGCTCATGGTGCTGGCTCCTGTGATGCAAAAAAGTGCATCTGCTGAATGCGTGGACGCAGCATAGTGCAGCTTCTTGCGCGCAGTCAAGCGCTGTTTGCGCGTCAGCAGCGTTTCACATCGGCAGCTGCAAGGCCTGTCGCACGGTCTGCCGCAGCGCCACGAACGTGCCCTCGATCGGCTGCGCGCTGGTGTCGATGCGGAACTCGGCCTTGGCGTAGAACGGCGCGCGCCCGGCCAGGATGCCCTTCAGGTCTTCCATCGCCTCGCGGCTGGCCGCCATCGGGCGCATGTCGCCCTGGGCGCGCACGCGCTGCATGTGGTGTTCGGGATCGGCCTGCAGCCACACGGTGGTGCAGTGCGCCAGCAGCAGGTTGAAGGTGGCGGGGTCGGAAACCAGGCCGCCGGGCGTGGCGATCACGGCCTCGGGGTAGATCTGCACCGCTTCTTCGAGCGCGCGGCGCTCGTAGCGGCGGTAGGCGTTGACGCCGTACAGCGCCTGGATCTCGCTGATGCTGCAGCCGGCGAACTTCTCGATCTCTCGGCTCAGTTCCACGAACGGGAAGCCCAGGTCGTCGGCCAGCATCTGGCCCAGCGTGGACTTGCCCGCGCCGCGCAGCCCGATCAGCGCCACGCGCGAGCTGCGTTCGGCAGTGCCTTCGCCGTGTGCGCCGCCGGTGCCCAGCAGCTCGCCCACGGCCACGCGCACGCGGCGCAGCGTGGCCTCGTCGCGGCGCTCCAGCAGTTCGCGCAGCAGCAGCCATTCGGGCGAGCTGGTGGTGACGTCGCCGATCAGCTCGGCCAGCGTGCACTGCAGCGCCGCCGCCACCTGCAGCAGCACCAGGATGGACGCGTTGCCGACGCCGTATTCCAGGTTGGCGAGGTGGCGCTCGGACACATCGGCGGCGGCCGCCAGCGCCTTGCGCGTCATGCCGCGGCGGCTGCGCAGCGCGCGCACACGTTCGCCCAGCGCCACCAGGAACGGGTGCTTGCTGTCGGCGTCGTTGCCCTCGGCGGCCGGCGGCACTGAGGGTTCGGCCGGATGCAATATAGTGCTTGACATGGTCAGATCGTGGCCATAAAGTGCTTGTAAGCACAATACTGCATCTGCCGCTGGCTCACAACCACGGTGTTGCAGTCGCCGCGATCCAACTCCGGGGCCTGCCATGACGCCGACCGACTTCCGCGCCGATCTCGCGCACTTCACCGCCGCACTGGCGGGCCGGCCGCTCGACGCGGCGCTCGATCAGTGGCTCAACAGCACGCACGGCCCGGGCAGCCCGGTCTTCGAGCGCCTGCGCGCCGGCTGCGAGGCCGGGGTGCGCGACGGCTGGCTGTGCGACCGCGCAGGCGGCGGCATCCGCTACGGCCGCATCTTCAAGCCCGCGCCCGACCTGCACGGCTTCTCGGTCGATGTCGTCGACATGACCGACATCGCCGGTCCGCACCACACGCACCCGAACGGCGAGATCGACCTCGTGCTGCCGATGGACGGCAGCGATGCCCGCTTCGACGGCCGCCCCGCCGGCTGGCTGGTCTGCCCGCCCGGCAGCGCGCACCGGCCCACGGTGACGCAGGGGCGCGCGCTCGTGCTGTACCTGCTGCCCGAAGGCGCCATCCAGTTCACCCGCTGACCGCGGGCCCAGCCTGCGCTGCGCCAGCCCACCGAGACTCCACCCATGACAACCCTGCTCCCCAACTTCCTCGGCGGCCGCTGGCACAGCGGCCCAGGCGCCGGCACCCCGCTGTTCGACCCCGTGCTGGGCGACGAACTGGTGCGCGTCGACGCCACCGGGCTCGACCTGGCCACAGGCTTCGACTTCGCGCGCAACACCGGCGGCGCCGCGCTGCGGGCGCTGACCTACCGCGAGCGCGGCGCGCTGCTGGCCGCGGTGGGCGAGGTGCTGCAAAAGCACCGCGACGCGTACTACGCCATCGCCACCGCCAACAGCGGCACCGTGAAGAACGACTCGGCGGTGGACATCGACGGCGGCCTCTACACGCTGGGCGTCTACGCCAAGCTGGGCGCGACGCTGGGCGACCGCCGCCACCTGATCGACGGCGACGCCGCGCGGCTGGCCAAGGACCCGCTGTTCCAGAGCCAGCACGTGCTGGTGCCCACGCGCGGGCTGGCGCTCTTCATCAACGCGTTCAACTTCCCCAGCTGGGGCCTGTGGGAGAAGGCCGCGCCCGCGCTGCTGTCGGGCGTGCCGGTGGTGGTGAAGCCGGCCACGGCCACGGCCTGGCTGACGCAGCAGATGGTGCAGGACGTGGTCGACGCCGGCGTGCTGCCGCCGGGCGCGCTGTCGGTGGTGTGCGGCAGCGCGGCCGGCCTGCTCGACGCGCTGCAGCCCTTCGACGTGCTCAGCTTCACCGGCTCGGCCGACACGGCGGCGGTGATCCGTTCGCACCCGGCCGTGGCACAGCGCTCGGTGCGCGTGAACATCGAGGCCGACAGCCTCAACAGCGCCTGGCTGCTGCCGGGCGAGGCTCCGGGCAGCGAAGCCTTTGACCTGCTGGCCAAGGAAGTGGCGCGCGAGATGACGGTGAAGTCGGGCCAGAAGTGCACGGCCATCCGCCGCGTGCTGGTGCCGCAAGACATGTACGGCCCGATGGCCGAGGCCATCTCGGCGCGCCTGCGCAAGACCACCGTGGGCAACCCGCGCAACGACAGCGTGCGCATGGGCGCGCTGGTCAACCGCGCGCAGCTGGCTGCGGTGCGCGACGGGCTGGCCCACCTGCTGGCGCAGGCCGAGACGCTGCACGACGGTGCCACGCACGCGCTGGTCGACGCCGACCCGGCCGTGGCCTGCTGTTTCGGCCCCACGCTGCTGGGCGCGCGCGACCCCGACGCGGCCGACCGGGTGCACGACTGCGAGGTGTTCGGCCCGGTGGCCACGCTGCTGCCGTACCGCGACAGCGCGCACGCGCTGCAGCTGATCCGCCGCGGGCAGGGCTCGCTGGTGGCCTCGGTGGCCGGCAGCGACCCCGCGGCGCTGGCCGCGGCGGCGCTGGAACTGGCCGACAGCCACGGCCGCGTGCACGTGCTCAGCCCCGACGTGGCGGCGCTGCACACCGGCCACGGCAACGTGATGCCGCAGTCGCTGCACGGCGGCCCCGGCCGCGCCGGCGGCGGCGAAGAACTGGGTGGCGCCCGCGCGCTGAATTTCTACCACCGCCGCAGCGCGGTGCAGGCCAGCACCGCGGTGCTGGCCGGCCTGTGAGGAGACCCTCATGCACCTGCCCCACCACCTGCCCGAACACATCGCCCCGCCGCCCGAGCGCTTCAACTTCACGGCGCACCTGCTGGCCCTGAACACGCAGCGCGCGGCCCGGCCGGCCTTCATCGACGACCTGGGCACGCTGACCTACGGTGCGCTCGACGAGCGCGTGCGCCGCATGGCCGCGGCGCTGCGTGCTCTGGGCATCAAGCGCGAAGAGCGCGTGCTGCTGCTGATGCAGGACTGCAACGACTGGCCGGTGGCCTTCCTGGGCGCGATGTACGCGGGCATCGTGCCAGTGGCCGTGAACACGCTGCTGACCGCCGACGACTACGCCTACATGCTGGAGCACGCACGCGCGCAGGCGGTGCTGGTCTCGGGCGCGCTGCTGCCGGCGCTGACGACCGCGATGGTGAAGTCCGACCACGAGGTCGGCAAGGTCGTGGTGTCGCGCCCGGTGGCGCCGCTGCACCCGTCGGAAGTGGAGTTCGAGAGCTTCCTGGCCACGCACCCGCCGCTGGCCCGGCCCGGCGCCACCGGCCGCGACGATCCCGGCTTCTGGCTCTATTCGTCGGGCTCCACGGGCCGGCCCAAGGGCACGGTGCACTCGCACGCCAACCCGTACTGGACGGCCGAGCTCTACGGCCGCGGCGTGCTGGCGTTGCGCGAGAGCGACGTGTGCTTCTCGGCCGCCAAGCTGTTCTTCGCCTACGGCCTGGGCAACGCGCTGACCTTCCCGCTGAGCGTGGGCGCCACCACGGTGCTGATGGCCGAGCGGCCCACGCCCGACGCCACCTTCGCGCGCTGGCTGGGCAAGACCACGCTGCTCGCCGGCGTGCGGCCCACCGTGTTCTACGGCGCGCCCACCGGCTTTGCCGGCATGCTGGCGCACCCGGCGCTGCCCGCGCGCGAGGCGGTCGCGCTGCGGCTGGTGTCGTCGGCCGGCGAGGCGCTGCCGGCCGAGCTGGGCGAGCGCTTCGAGCGCCACTTCGGCGTGCCCATCGTCGACGGCATCGGCTCCACCGAGATGCTGCACATCTTCATCTCCAACCTGCCCGACCGCGTGCGCTACGGCAGCACCGGCTGGCCGGTGCCGGGCTACACCATCGCGCTGCGCGGCGACGACGGCGGCCCGGTGCCGGACGGCGAGCCCGGCGACCTGTACATCCAGGGACCGAGCGCCGCGATGATGTACTGGGGCAACCGCGAGAAGACCCGCGAGACCTTCCAGGGCGGCTGGACCAAGAGCGGCGACAAGTACATCCGCAACGCCGACGGCAGCTACACCTACGGCGGCCGCAGCGACGACATGCTGAAGGTCAGCGGCATCTACGTCAGCCCCTTCGAGGTCGAGGCCACGCTGGTGCAGCACCCGGCCGTGCTGGAGGCCGCAGTCATCGGCGTGCCCGACGCCGAGGGCCTGACCAAGACCAAGGCCTTCGTGGTGCTGAAGCCCGGCGTGCACCCGGCCGACGTCGACGAGGCCGCGCTGAAGGCCTTCGTGAAGGAACGCCTGGCGCCCTACAAGTACCCACGCGCGATCGAGTTCGTGGCCGACCTGCCCAAGACCGCCACCGGCAAGATTCAGCGCTTCAAGCTGCGGGAACGTGAGGCGGGCGAGCGTTGAACGGCAGCACGGCGTTCGCCGAGATCATCTGGCGCGGCCGGCCGCAGCGCATCGAACACGCCTGGGTCGGCGACCCGGCGGCAGGGCCGCTGATCGTCTTCCTGCACGAAGGCCTGGGTTCGCTCGCGCTGTGGAAGGACTGGCCCGCGCGGCTGTGCGCCGCGGTGGGCGCCCGCGGGCTGGTGTATTCGCGCCCGGGCTACGGCCGGTCCACGCCGCGCCCGCCCGACGAGCACTGGGCGCCCGACTTCCTGCACCGCCAGGCGCACGAGGTGCTGCCGGCGCTGCTGGCCGCGCTGCAGGTGGACCTGCAGGCGCAGCCGACCTGGCTGCTGGGCCACAGCGACGGCGGCTCGATCGCGCTGCTGTTCGCCGCGCGCCACGGCGCTCAACTGGCCGGCGCGGTGGTGATGGCGCCGCACATCCTGGTGGAAGACATCTCGGTGGCCAGCATCGCGCAGGCGCGCATGGCCTACCTGCAGGGCGACCTGCGGCGCAGCCTGGCGAAGTACCACGACGATCCCGACTCGGCCTTCTGGGGCTGGAACGGCATCTGGCTGGATCCGGCGTTCCGCAGCTGGAACATCGACGACGAGATCGCCGCCATCGGCTGCCCGGTGCTGGCGATCCAGGGCCTGGACGACGTCTACGGCACACTGGAGCAGATCCACGGCATCGCGCGGCGCGTGCCGCAGACGCAGCTGCTGGAGCTGCCGGCCTGCGGCCACTCGCCGCACCGCGACCAGCCGCAGGCGGTGATCGACGCGGTGGCGGCGTTCATGCGGCGCTGAAGTCCGGCGCGCCGACTGGATTCGGGTTCAGTCCTCGGCCACCTGCACCAGCGCCGAGCCGAAGGCGTCGGACGCCAGCAGCCACTGCAGCTGCGCGCGGCCGCGGGCGTCGGTGAGCGGCTGCACGAACGGGCCGGCCGGGGCGCCGCCCAGCTGCGTCAGGTCGCGCGGCGTGTCGGTCACCATCACCAGCAGCGTGTTGCGGCCTGCCGGGCCGCCGGCAGTCAGCCGCCAGTGCGGCCGCGGCAGCAGCAGCGTCTCGCCGGCGGCCACCTGGTGGCGGCCGTCGAGCTGGTTCGGGAACAGCAGTGTCAGCGACTGGCCGTCGGTGCCCAGCATCGCGATGTAGAGGTGGCCGGCATGGCTGCTGGTGACGGCGAAGTCCAGCGTGTCGCGGCCGATGCGCAGCCGCTCGCTGGCCAGCTGCACCTGCACGCGGCGCTTGCTGTCGCGCTGGGCGTGGATCTGTTCCAGCACCGACTGCAGCGGCACTGCGGCCGGGGCCGCTGCAGCAGCCGGTGTGGCGGCGGGCACCACCGCGGGTGCGGCCGCCGCCACCGTGGCCGCGGCGCCGAACCACGCCGGAACGAAGCCGTGGTTGCCGGTGACGACCAGATGGTGCGGCGCCAGCTGCGACTGCCCGCTCAGCGCGGCGTCGATGCGCGCCTGCGCGCACTGCACCAGCTCGTCGACGCTGACTGCGCCGCTGCCGTCGGCGTCGCGTGCCTCGCCCTGCATGCACTGGCGCAGCGCCGTGGTGGCCAGGCCGCCGCTGGAGGCGTCGTCGAAGCTCACTTCGTCGGGGCGCGACGACGACAGGTGCACCACGTCCTGCCCGCTGACGCCCGCCGCGCGTGTGGCCGCCTCCCAGCTGCGCGAGCGCACGTTGCTCGGCACCGCGCAGGCCTGCGACGCGGCCGCGGCGTTCTTGGGTGCCAGCGAAAAGGGCAAGGCGGGCAGGGCGCGCGTGCCCACGCGCTGCGCGGCGCCGACACCGCCCGAGTGGCAGGCGTCGTAGACCACCATCAGCTTGTCGGCCTCGGCTGCCAGCGGCTGGATCCACTGCGCGAATTCGCGGTTGCCGATGTCCTGCAGGTCGTAGGGCACCAGCGTTTCGACGCAGCCGCCTTCGGCGGCGTCGAAGTAGCGCGAGCCGTGGCCCGACCAGTAGATGAACACGCGGTCGCCGCGCCGAACGCGCGCGCCCAACTCGTGCAGCGCCTGCTGCACGCCGGCGCGCGTGGCGGCCTCGTCGCGCAGCACCGTCATCTGCTCGGGCGGCACCTGCAGCAGCCGCGCCATCGCCATCGCGCTCAGCATGTCGTGCTGCACGCCGGCCAGCGGCGCCACCGGCCGCTGCGGGTCGGCCTGGTAGCTGCCCAGGCCGATGATCAGCGCGTGGCGGTTGCTGCGCGCGGGCAGCGTGCGCACGCCCAGCGTCACGGCCACGGCGCCGGGCGCGCGGCGGCCGCTGTCTTGCTGGCTGGCGGCGGCCACCTCGGCGCCGGGCAGTTCCAGCGCCGAAGCCCGCACCCAGCCGGCCAGCGTGGTGCTGCCGCTGCCGGCCCGCACCTGTGCCCAGCCGCCCTGCATCTGCAGCAGCGTCACGCGCTGCGCCGAAGTCAGCTGGGCCAGCACCGGCGCGGTGGCTGCCCGCTCGGCGCGCAGCGGTGCGGCTTGCAGCAGGCGCAGCGACTGCGCATGCGCCGTCGGCAGGGCCAGGGCAGTGCAAGCGGCCAGTGCAGCGGCGCAGGCGCGCAGCCAGGAACGTGCATCAGGAAGCAGCATGGTCGGGGGTGGTGGGCAAGGAGGTGGCGGTCGCCGCCAGTGCGTCGTGCAACGGTGTGTCGCCGGCCGTGAAGACGCGGCACCACGGCGCCGACAAGTGTGCGGCCAGTGTGGTGGCGGTGGCGGCATCGGGCAGGCCCCACAGCGTCCACACACCGTGCAGCGTGCCGTGGTCGCCGCTGTCGGCGGACCCGCCGCTCACCACCAGGCCGTGGTGCGCGGCGGCGTCGAACACCGCGCGTTCCAGCTGCTCGGCGGTGGCCGCCGGGCCGCCGCACACCAGCGCCGGGCCGGCCACCGGTGCGCCGCCGAAGTGCAGCCGGCGCCAGCCGTCGAACACCACCACCAGCGTCAGGAACGCCAGCGCCACGGTGGCCGGCAGCGCCAGGTCCAGGTACAGCGATTCGCTGTGCAGGCTGGCCCAGCCCACGGCCATCAGCAGCAGCGGCAGCGCCCACAGCGCGCGCCGGCTGGCGCCGGCCTGGCCGCGCCGCACCAGCCACCACGCCAGCGCCAGCGCCGCCGCGCCCAGGGCCCAGCGCAGCGCAGCCGGCAGTTCGCGCAAGTGGCGCTGGTGCAGCGCGTTGTCGATCAGCGTGGCCAGGATGTCCACGCCCAGGTGCTGCGCTGCCAGCGGCGTGCTCTTGATGTCGTGCAGCGACGAGGCCGAGGCACCGATCAGCACGATGCGGCCGCCGAGCTGCGGGCAGTCGGCGCGCTGCTGGCCTTCGGCGCAGGCCCAGACCACCGAGAACGGCACACGCGGGTACAGGTCGTGGGCCGCGCGCCAGACGATCAGGCGGTGGGCGGCGTCGGGGGCAGTAAGGGGTTGGGCACCGTTCCCCACGTGCTGCGCCACCGCAGCCGGCATCGAGCGCAGCCACCAGCCGCCGGGCAGCGCCTCGTGCAGCGCGAAGCGTCGGATCTTGCCGTCGGGATCGAGCTGCGCCGTGTGCGTGCCCAGGCGTGTGCTCTGCAGCATCGTCTGCATGAAGGGCAGCACCGCGGCAATCGTGGGGGCCGGCTGCGTGGCACCAGGCCTCGGCCAGGCCAGCCCGGGCACGGCGCTGGCGCGCAGCGTGCTCTGCTCGTCCAGCGCAGCCGGCAGGCGCAGCACCGGGAAGAAGCCGGCGCTGCCGCTGCGCACCGCGGCTTCCAGCGCGCGGTCGCCGCCCGGGTGCAGGCGGTCGGGGTCGGAGAACAGCACGTCGAAGACCACGGCCGCGGCGCCCTGGCGCTGGGCGTGGTCGAGCACGGTGGCCAGCGTGTCGCGCGGCCAGGGCCAGCGGCCGAACTCGGGCGCCAGGTCGGCCAGCGAGCGCTCGTCGATGTCGACGATGACGATGCGCGGGTCGGGCGCGCTGGCCCACAGCCGGTGCTGCTGCAACTGGTCGTAGGTGGACGCGGCGATGCTGCCCTGCGCCGAGCCGGGCCCGAACGCGGCCCAGGCCGCCCACAGCAGCAGCACCACGGCCGCGACCGCCTGCACGCGCAGCGCCGGCCAGCGCCAGATCTGCCAGGCCCGAGCGGTTGTCATGCGCGCATATCGGCAGCGGCCGGCCGAACTTGACCGGGCAGGGCTGATAATCGGCCGATCATTTGCGTTGTCCGGGGCCGGCGCTGGCGCGTGGTTCCACCCGTTGTCGATGGCTGCCAGCCCGCGTGCACCCCGAAAGACCCCCGCCGCCACGGCCCCGGCCGCGCGACGGCTGGCCCCCGAAGACCGCGAGCGGCAGATCGTCGACCAGGCCATCGCGCACTTCACGCGACACGGCTTCGCCGGCAGCACGCGCGAGTTGGCGCGCGAGATCGGCGTCACCCAGCCGCTGCTGTACCGCTACTTCCCGAGCAAGCAGGCGCTGATCGAGCGTGTGTACGCCGAGGTCTTCCAGTGGAACCCGGCCTGGGACACCGGCCTGGCCGACCGCAGCGTGCCGCTGCAGCAGCGCCTGCACCGCTTCTATGCCGACTACGCGCGCGTCATCCTGCAGGAGCGGTGGATCCGCATCTTCCTCTTCGCCGGGCTCGCGCGCGAAGGCATCAACGACACCTACCTGGCGCGGCTGCGGCGCCAGGTCTTCCTGCCGCTGCTGGCCGAGCTGCGCGCGGCCTGCTGCGTGCCCGAGCCGGCCAGCGCGGCGGTGCTGGAAGCCGAGATCGAACTGGTGTGGAGCCTGCACGCCAGCATCTTCTACCTCGGCGTGCGCAAGTGGATCTACGGCCTGCGCCTGCCCCGCGACCTCGACGCCGTGGTGCGGCGCCAGGTTGACACCTTCCTGCACGGCGCGCCGGCGGTGCTGCGTGCGCTGCGCGAGCGGACCGACCATGCGTGATGTGGATGCCTGACGTGTATGCGTGAAGCCGTGTGGATGCTGATGGCCCTGGTGATGGGCGCCGTGCTGCCGCTGCAGGCGATGATCAACGCCAACCTGCGCGCCGGCCTCGCCACCACGGCCACGGTGGCGACGCTGGTGTCGTTCGCCGGCGGCACGCTGGTGCTGGCCCTGGCGGCGCTGCTGCAGCCCGGCGGCCTGCAGCCGCTGGCGGGGTTGGCGCGGCAGCCGGCCTGGACGCTGCTGGGCGGGCCGCTGGGCGCGGCCTTCCTGTTCGGCATGACGTTCCTGGCGCCGCGGCTGGGCCTGACGGCGCTGCTGTCGCTGGTGATCGCCGGGCAACTGCTGGCCTCCATCGGCATCGACCACGTGGGCCTGGGTGCCATCACCGAGCAGCGCGCCAGCCTCACCAAGCTGGTCGGTGCGCTGCTGGTGGTGGCCGGCGTGGTGGTGCTGAACCTCGACCGGCGCTGAGCACGGCACCGGCTCCGGCGGGGCAGGCGCTCATGCACCGGCCTGCCGCAGCGTCTGCACCAGCATGCGGTGCAGGCTGTCCACGGCCTTGGAGCCGGCCGACGCCTTGCTGCGCACCACCGCCACCTGCATGGGCTCCAGCGGCCCCAGCCCGTGCGCCAGGCCCAGCACCTGCAGGTGCGGCGGTGCGCTGCACTGCGTGAGCGCCGCCACCGCCAGCCCGCTCTCCACCGCGGCCAGCTGTCCCGCCAGGCTGGAGCTGTTGTAGACCACCTTGTACGGCCGGCCCTGCAGCGCCAGCGCGTTGATGGCGCTGCGCCGTCCCAGGCTGGCGGCTTCGTACACCGCGATCGGCAGCGGGTCGCGGCGCCAGGTGTCGAACTGTGGCGAGCCCACCCAGACCATCGGTTCGTGGAACAGCAGCGTGCCGCGGCGGGTGTGGTCGCGCGACACCAGCGCGAGGTCGAGATCGCCGGCGGCCACGCGCGGGATCAGCGCGGTGGACTGTTCGCAGTCGAGCTGGATCTCGACACCGCCGTGGCGCGGTGCAAAGCGTTGCAGCACCGGCGTGAGGTACTTGCTGGCGTAGTCGTCGGGCACGCCCAGCCGCACCAGCCCGGTGATGGGCACGCCGGCCAGCGCTGCCTGTGCCTCGACGTGCAGGTCCAGCATGCGCCACGCGTAGCCCAGCAGCACCTGGCCCTGGTGGGTCAGCTGCAGCTGGCGCGGCCCGCGCAGCAGCAGCCGGCACTGCGTGGCGTCCTCGAGCTTCTTGATGTGCATGCTGACCGCCGACTGCGAGCGGTGCACTTCCGCCCCCGCGCTCGACAGCGAGCCCGCGTCCACGGCGGCCACGAAGGACTTGAGCCAGTCGGTCTGCAGGTCGCGCATGAATTCGAGAAGCGAATGGCAACGCGGTGAAGTATCCGCTTTCCGGCAACGCCTCCCTGCGGCACAGTGCGGGACCCATGCGCCTGCAAATGGCCCCGGCCGCACCAACTTCCGCCACGCCTCCCAGCCCGTCGGCGGCCCACGGCCCGGGCGCACTCGACGCGCGCGGCGCACGTCGTCGTCTTCCTCTACACCGCGCCGGTCTTCGCCGCGCTGGGCCTGCACCTGCGGCTGCCTGCCGAGCGCCTGGGCGCCGTGGCCTGGGCCGGCATCGTGTGCGCCTTCGGCGGCATCGCGCTGGCATTCCTGGGCGGCGGCGTCGACGGCTTCACCGGCGCGGCGGCACGGCGGGCGCTGGCCGGCGATGCGCTGGCGCTGCTGGCCGGCGCGGCCTGGGGCGCGACCACGGTGGCCATCCGCTGCAGCAGCCTGGCGGCAGCCCCGGCCACCGAGACGCTGCTGTACCAGCTGGCCGGTGCCTGCGTGCTGCTGCTGCCGGCGGCCTGGCTCACCGGGCAGTGGCACTTCGACGCCACGCCACTGGTGTGGGCGCACCTGGCCTTTCAGAGCCTGGTGGTCTCGTTCGCCAGCTTCCTGGCCTGGTGCTGGCTGCTGCGGCGCTACCTGGCGTCGCGGCTGGGCGTGCTGTCGTTCCTGACGCCGTTGTTCGGCGTGGCGCTGGGAGCGCTGCTGCTGGGCGAGCCGCTGCAGGCGCACTTCATCGCCGGCAGTGCGCTGGTGCTGGCGGGCATCGCCATCGTGACGGGCGGACCGGCGCTGGCGCAGCGGCTGCGGCGGGCGGTTGGCGCGAGATCCGGGGGTGGCGGCTTGCGCTGACCCCGCCACCGCAGGCGATGCACCTGCCAGCAGTGCTGCACTGCCGCAGCACGCGCACCGATCGAGGACGTCGCGCGCCCCCGGTGAGTGCTCACTCGATGTTCTGCACCTGAACTTCGAGTGCGAAGCCAAGTGCTTGTCGCGCAAAGAGATTTGCTTCTGGCTGGCCCAGACACCCCACAGACAACCCCACAGCAAGTGCATGCAGCGCCTGCTGGCGGCTTGTTTTGGGTGGTGCGTGCAGCAGTGCAACTGTAGCCTGTCAGGCGCATGCAGACTCTCGCTGGTGTTTGCATCCTGCCGATGCAGGCTTGGGCGTGTGGGAGGGTCTCCGCGCTGCACGGTGCTGCGGTCCCGCCTGCTTCATTGACGTGAGGATGCGCGCTGAGCAGCGCAACAGACCGCGGCAACGCGGCGTCCGCGCTGAACCACCTCATGCCAAGTTCCTGTCTCGGGCCGCCGAAGATGCCGCAGGCCCGGCTGCCGCCAAAGCGAGAGGCTGCTTCGTGCCTGGAGGCGTTCTCCTGCGCCGGGGTATCGGCCGACGCGCCAATGACCAGTCACTCGCCCAATGCTGTTGTCCCAGCATCGTCCGGACGACCGCTGCCGTTCCAAGCGACTGACAGAACTCGACCCACTGCAGTCGATTGCCCGTCACAAGAGCAGACATTCGGTCAAGTTCGCGGCGTCGGATACCGTACCACTTCACTCCAGCGCCATACACGGCACAGCGCCCAAGACGAGCAGCCGAGCACCGGTGACGTGCTGAACCGCCTCGGCATCCCATCCAGGCGCCAGTTCCTTCAGCACCAGCCCCGCCTGCGTCGGCTCCATCACCGCCAGTTCCGTCACGATGAGGTCGACGCGTCGCTCCGAGGTGACCGGCAGCGAGCAAACCTCGACGACCTTGCGCTGTCCCTTCGCCGTGTGCGTCATCGCCACGATGACGCGGCGCGCGCCCGTCACCAGGTCCATCGCGCCGCCCATGCCGGGCACCATTTGGCCGGGGACCATCCAGTTGGCCAGGCGCCCTGCCCGATCGACCTGCAGGCCGCCCAGCACGGTCACGTCCAGGTGCCCGCCGCGGATCAGACCAAACGACATCGCGCTGTCAAACGTGGCGGCGCCCGGCAAGGCGCTGATCGGGCGTCCGCCCGCGTCCGTCAGGTCGTCCGCCGCGAGTCCTTCTTCCTGGACGGCCTGCATGCCCACGATGCCGTTTTCCGATTGGAAGAAGATCGGCGAGCCCGGCGGGACGAACGACGCCACCAGCGTCGGCAGGCCGATGCCGAGGTTGACCAGGTGACCCGGTCGCAGCTCGCGCGCCACCCGCCGTGCGATCAGCGTCTTGTCATCCATGCGCGCGCTCCCGGGCGATCAGGTGGTCAACGAGCACGGCCGGCGTCATCACCGCATCGGGTGCGATCACGCCGACCGGAACGATCTCCTTCGCCTCGGCGATGACGAGGTCCGCGGCCATCGCCATCAGCGGATTGAAGTTGCGCGCCGTCAGGGCGTAGGTCAGGTTGCCGATGTGGTCGGCCTGGCGCGCGTGGAGCAGCGCGACGTCGGCGCGCAGCGGCCGCTCGACGAGAAAGCGGCGGCCGTCGATCTCCACCGTCGTCTTGCCCTCCGCGACCACCGTGCCCACACCCGTCGGCGTGAGCACGCCACCGAGACCGAAGCCGCCCGCACGGATCCGTTCGGCCAGCGTTCCCTGTGGCACCAGCTCGACGTCGATCTCGCCGGCGAGCATCTGCTTCTGCGTCTCGGGGTTCGTGCCGATGTGGCTCGTGACGAGACGCCGGACGAGCCGCGCGGTGATCAGCCGCCCGATGCCGAAGCCGGGGCGCGCCGTGTCGTTGGCGATGACGGTCAGCCCGCCCTTGCGCTGGCGCACGAGTTCGTCCACCAAGCGCGGCGGCGTGCCGACGCCCATGAAGCCGCCGATCATCAGCGTCGCGCCCTCGGGAATCGCCTCGACGGCGTCGCTCAGCCGCGTGGTCTTGCCCATGCGTGGACCGTCAAAGCGGGATCGCCGGGAGCACCGTCGCCCGGCACTCTCCGAATCCGATGCGCCGCAGCCCGTCGCGCTGTGCGTAACCCCGCAGGATCACCGTGTCGCCGTCCTCGATGAACGTGCGCTGCTCGCCGTTCGACAGCACGACCGGCGTCTTGCCTCCCTGCGTGAGCTCGAGCAGCGAGCCGGCCTGCTCCGGCGCCGCGCCGGACAAGGTGCCCGAGCCGAAGAGGTCGCCGTTCGAGAGGCTGCAGCCGTTGACGGTGTGGTGCGCGACCAGCTGCGCCGCGGTCCAGAACGCCGCATCGGCGAAGTTGGAGCGCGAGACCAGGTCGCCGCGATGGCCGGTGCGGCGCATCGTTTCGGTCTGCAGCCAGACCTCGAGCTCGACGTCGATGGCGCCATGCGCGCGGTTGGGCTCGCTGTCGAGGTACGGGAGCGGCTGCGGCTGTCCGCTCGCGCGCTCGAACGGGCGGCGGAACGGCGCGAGTGCGTCCAGCGTGACGATCCAGGGCGACATCGTGCTGGCGAAGTTCTTCGACAGGAACGGGCCGAGCGGCTGGTACTCCCAGGCCTGGAAGTCGCGCGCGCTCCAGTCGTTGAAGAGCGTTAGGCCGAGCACATGGTCCTCGGCCTCAGCCATCGGGATCCGGGTGCCCTGCGCGTTCGGCCGCCCGATCACGATGCCGACCTCCAGCTCGTAGTCGAGCAGCTGGCTCGGACCGACGCTCGGCGCCGCATCGTCGGCGCCCTTGCGCTGCCCGTTCGGCCGCGGAAACGCATGCCCGCTCGGCTGGATGGTCGACGCGCGGCCGTGGTAGCCGATCGGAACCCAGGGGTAGTTCGGCAGCAGCGGCTGGTCGGGACGGAACAGCTTGCCGACCGCGGTGGCGTGGTTGATGCCGACGTAGAAGTCGGTGTAGTCGCCGATGTCGCACGGCAGGCCCATCTCGACACGCGATTGCGGCACCAGCGCCGCCTCGAACGTCGCCCGCTGCGAGCTGCCCGCGCGCAGGCCCCGCGAAATCGCGCTGCGCAGCTCACGCCGCGTCTCGGGGCGCAGGCGGATCAGGCGGTTGATCTCGCTGCTGTCGATGAGCTTGGTCCGGCGCAGGTCCAGCACCTGGTCGCCGATCGCCACCCCGATCCACCAGCCCGGATCGTCGCGGCGGCGGAAGCGGCCCAGCGGCAGGTTCTGGATCGGAAAGTCACTCGCCGGGTCGTTGGCCGATGTGACCCAGCTCTGCAGCGCCGGATCGTGCGTCTCGTCGATGACGATGCTCATGCGCCTAGCTCCCGTTGGTGCAGAAAGGCCGCGTGCTTCGGCGCGCGCTTCGTCTTCGCCCAGTCGTCGAGCATGTCCCACTTCACCGCGTCGAGGCGGCGAATCATTTCCTCCTCCGCGGGATCGGGGCAGGCCAGCTCGACGCGGTGCCCGTTCGGATCGAAGAAGTAGATCGAGTGGAAGGCGCCGTGGTCGGTGACGCCGAGCACGTCGACGCCGTTCGCCTGGAGGTGCTCCTTGAACTCGAGCAACTCGGCGCGGTCCTTCACGCGGAACGCGATGTGCTGCACCCAGGCCGGCGTGTTCGGATCGCGGCCCATCGGCGGCTGCGTCGGCAGTTCGAAGAACGCCAGGACGTTGCCGTTGCCGGCATCCAGGAAGACGTGCATGTAGGGATCGGGCGCCTTGGTCGACGGCACGAAGTCCTCGGCGATCGCGAGCACGAAGTCCATCTTCAGCATCTGCTGGTACCAGAGCACGGTCTCCTTGGCGTCCTTGCAGCGATAGGCGACATGGTGGATGCGGTCGATCTTCATCTCACTTCTCCGTGGCCAGCACGCCGCGGCGGATCTGGTCGCGCTCGATCGACTGGAACAGCGCCTTGAAGTTGCCCTCGCCGAAGCCGTCGTCGCCCTTGCGCTGGATGAACTCGAAGAACACCGGGCCGAGCAGCGTCTGGCTGAAGATCTGCAGCAAGAGGCGCGGCCGCTCGCCCTGCGTCGTGCCGTCGAGCAGGATGCCGCGCGTCTGCAGTTCGGGGATCGGCTGGCCATGACCGGGCAGGCGCTCCGCGAGCATCTCGTAGTAGACGTCGTTCGGCGCGCTCATCAGCGGCACGCCGGCCATCGCGAGGCTGTCGATCGTCGCCAGGAGGTCGTCGCTCAACAGCGCGATGTGCTGGATGCCTTCGCCGTTGAACTGCATCAGGAACTCCTCGATCTGGCCGGTGCCGCCGCGGCCGGCTTCCTCGTTCAGCGGGATGCGGATCTGGCCGTCCGGCGCCGTCATCGCCTTGCTGGTCAGGCCCGTGTACTCGCCCTTGATGTCGAAGTAGCGGATCTCGCGGAAGTTGAACAGCCTTTCGTAGAACGCCGCCCAATAGGCCATGCGGCCGCGGTAGACGTTGTGCGTCAGGTGGTCCAGGAGACGCAGGCCATGGCCCTTCGGGCGTCGGTCGACGCCGGGCAGGAATTCGAAGTCGATGTCGTAGATCGAGCGGCCTTCCTCGAAACGGTCGATCAGGTAGAGCGGCGCGCCGCCGATGCCCTTGATCGCCGGCAGACGCAGTTCCATCGGGCCGGTCGGAATGTCGACCGGTTGCGCGCCCAACTCGAGCGCGCGGGCATAGGCCTGGTGCGCGTCCTTCACGCGAAACGCGAGTCCGCAGGCCGACGGCCCGTGCTCGGCGGCGAAGTACGCCGCCTGGCTCTTCGGCTCGCGGTTGACGATGAAGTTGATGTCGCCCTGGCGGTACAGCAGCACGTCCTTCGAGCGGTGCTTAGCGACGAGACTGAAACCGAGCTTCTCGAACAGCGGCTCCAGCGTGTCGGGCGTCGGCGACGCGAATTCGACGAACTCGAATCCCATCAGCCCCATCGGGTTGTCGAACAGGTCGGCCATGGTGCAGCTCCTTTGCGAATGGGTCAGTCGATGCGCTCGAGTCCGGCGCGGAACAGGTCGGCCTTGCGCGCGTACACCTCGGCGCTCTGCGCGAGGCGCTGCACGTCCTCGTCGCTCAGCGTGCGCTTGACGGTTGCCGGGGAGCCAACGATCAGCGAGTTGTCCGGGAACACCTTGCGCTCGGTCACCAGCGCACCGGCACCGACGAGGCAGTTGCGCCCGATCACCGCGCCGTTCAGCACGACGGCCTGGATGCCGATCAGTGATCCGTCACCGATCGTGCAGCCGTGCAGCATCGCCTGGTGGCCAACGGTCACCCGAGAGCCAACATTCAGCGTGAAGCCGGGGTCGGCGTGCAGCACCGCACCTTCCTGGATGCTGGTCTGCGCGCCGATCGTGATCGGCTCGTTGTCGCCGCGCAGGGCCGCACCGGGCCAGACGCTGCTGCGCGCGCCGACCGTCACGTCGCCGACCAGCGAGGCTTCGGGCGCGATGTAGGCGTCGGGCGCGACGCGAGGCGCCTTGCCCTGGATGCGGTACTGGGCCATGTCAGCCTCCGGCGCATGCGGGTCAGTCGATCTTGATGTCGGCCTTCTTCACGAGGCGCGCATAGCGGTCCTGCTCGCTCTTCAGGAAGGCGAGCGCGGCGTCTGGCGTGGTCGGCGCGATCACGTTGTCCTGACGTGCCATCGCCGCCTTCACTTCGGCAGTGCCGAAGGCCGCGACGAACGCGTCATGGATGCGCGTCACCAGCGCGGCTGGCAGCCCCTTCGGACCGGCGACCATGAACCAGCCGGCGACGTCGACGTCGGGGAAGCCCTGCTCCGCGATCGTCGGAACGTCGGGCAGCGTGGCCACGCGGCTCTTGCCCATCACGCCGATCGCGCGCAGCGCACCGCTCTTGATGTGCGCCTGTGCCGCCGGCACCGCCACCACACCCATTTCGACTTGGCCGCCGATCAGGTCGGCGATCTGCGGGCCGACACCCTTGTACGGGATGTGCCTGACGTCGACGCCGGCGGCGTCGATGAACATCTCGTTGGCCAGGTGGATGATCGTGCCATTGCCCGAGGTCGCGTGGTTGAACTGGCCGGGCTTGGACTTCAACAGGGCCTGCAGTTCCTTGGCGTTCTTCGCCGGCACCTTGGCCGGGTTCACGACCAGCACGAAAGGCGTCGAGCCCACCACCGAGATCGGCGTGATGTCGGCGACGCTGTCGTAGGGCATCTTCTTGAAGACGCTCGGGTTGACCGCGTGGTTGTTCGACAGCACGCCGATCGTCAGGCCGTCCGGTGCGGCCTTCACGAGCGCCTGCGTGCCGGTGATGCCGCCGGCGCCGGGCAGGTTCTCGATCACGACCGGCTGGCCGCCGAGCGCCTTGCTCAGCTCGTTCTGCGCGGCCCGGACGATGCCGTCGACGCCCGAGCCGGCGCCCACCGGCAGGATCACGCGCAACGAGGCGGTGTTTTGCGCGTGGGCAGCAGTGACGCCGCCGAAGAGCGCGGCGGCGCTGAGGGCGAGAACGAGGCGGCGGGGAGCGAAAAAGGTCATGGATGTCTCCGTCAATGTTGTCGGTGGAAGCTGCGGCTCAGTGCCGGACCAGGGTCGAAAGGATCTCGTCGGTGTGCTCGCCGACCTTGGGCAGCGGCCGGCGCACGCCGGGGCGGCGGCCGCCCATCAGCAGCGGCAGCAGCACGACCTTGGCCGAGCCGCCGTCGTCGGTCGGCATGTCGACCAGGCCGCCGCTCTCGATCAGGTGCGGATCGTCGACGAGCTGGTCGGGACGCACGATCGGCGCGTAGGGGATGCCGGCAGCCTCGAGCCGGGGCATCAGCTCGGCGGTCTTCAGGTGCTTGGTCGTGTCGCCCAGCCACTTCAGCAGCTCCGGCCGCAGCGCCACGCGCTGCGCGTTCGTCTGCAGCGCATCGTCCTCGGCCAGGTCCATGCGGTCGAGCACGCGGCACAGGGTCTGGAACTGCTTGTCGCTGACGGCGCCGATGAAGAGCTGCTCGTCGTCGGCGCAGGTGAACACGTCGTAGACGCTCCACGCCGAAACGCGGCTGGGCATCGGCGGCGCCGGCTCGCCGGTCATCTGGAACTGCTGCATGTGCTGGGCGGCGAGCAGGCAGCAGTTCTCGAACAGCGCGCTCTGGATCTCCTGGCCGCGGCCCGTGCGCTCTCGCTCGCGCAGCGCGGCCAGGACGCCGATCGCTGCGAACATGCCGCCCATGATGTCGTTGACCGACGAGCCGGCCCGCAGCGGGCGGCCCTTGGGGCCCGTCATGTAGGTCAGGCCGGCCATGTTCTGCACGACCTCGTCGAGGGCGAGGCGGTTTTCGTACGGACCCGGCAGGAAGCCCTTGTGCGAGGCGTAGATCAGCCGTGGCTGCACCTTCGAGAGTGCCTCGTAGCCGAGCCCGAGCTTGTTCATCAGCCCGGGGCGGAAGTTCTCGAGAAGCACGTCGCACTGCGCGATCAGCTCCTTCGCGGTCGCCAGCCCCTCGGGGGTGTTGACGTCGATCACGACGCTCTTCTTGTTGCGGTTGAAGCTGCGGAAGAAGCCGATGCCGAGGCCGGGCAGGTTGCGCGTCTTGTCGCCGCCGGGCGGCTCGACCTTGATCACCTCGGCGCCGAGGTCGGCGAGGATCATCCCGCACGTCGGGCCCATCACCATGTGGGTGAACTCCACCACGCGGACGCCCGACAGGGGCAGGTCGTTGTCGTCGTCGCGGATGTTCACAGCACGGTCTCCTTGAAGTTCTTGGGCAACCCGGCGCGCCACATCGATCCGTTCGTCTGCTCGCCCTGCAGCCAGCCGGCCACCTTGGCGCGCAGCGCGAGGAACTGCTGCAGGTCGATGCCGGTGCGCACGCCGCTGGCTTCGAGCATGAAGGCAAGGTCCTCGCTCGACGCATTGCCGCTCGCCCCCGGCGCATGCGGGCAGCCGCCGATGCCGGCGAGCGAGGCGTCGAATCGCGCGACGCCGAGCGCGAGCGCCGCGTACGCGTTGGCCAGCGCGAGGCCGCGCGTGTCGTGGAAGTGGCCGCACCAGAGCTTGTCGCCGACGATCCTCAGCGCCTGCTCGAACAGGCGGCTCACCGAGCCGGGGTCGGCGTAGCCCACCGTGTCGGCCAGGCTGACGCGGTCGGCACCGGCATCGAGCAGGGCCTGCATCAGCCGCAGCACCTCACTGGTCTTGACCTCGCCCTGGATCGTGCAACCGAAGGCCGTGCCGACGCCGCCTTCGATCAGCGCCTTGCGGCCCGACGCATCGCGCGCGGCGCGGATGCGGCCCACTTCGGCGACGACTTCGTCGGGTGTCTTGCGCAGATTGGCCAGGCTGTGCGCATGGCTGGCCGACAGCGGCATCAGCATCAGGTCGGCATCCGCCTCGAGGGCACGCTCGGCGCCCTTGAGGTTCGGCACCAGCACGCTCGCGAACAGCCCGGGCAGTGTCTTTGCGTAGGCGAGCACCTCGGCGGTGTCGGCGAGCTGCGGCAGCAGCTTGGCCGGCACGAAGGAACCGACCTCGATCTCGCGCTGGCCGGCGGCGTGGGCGTCGCGCACCCACTCCAGCTTCTGTGCGGTCGGGAGGACGGTGCGGATGCTTTGGAGGCCGTCGCGAAGGCCGACTTCGCGGATCACGGCGCGCTCGGGCAGGTGGGGCATGTTGTCTCCGGGTGGTGGCCGATGCGTCGCCGGCCGTGGACGCAACTTTTGTCCATTCCAGCTTGACTATCCAGTGGTAATTTGGAAGGCTTCTGTTTCCAGTACGGAAACCCAGAATCAAGACCACCCATGCGCGACATCGACCTGAAGACGCTGCGCCTGTTCGTCGCCGTCTGCGACCACGAGAACATGGCGCGTGCCGCCGAGCGCGAGCACATCGAGCCGTCGGCGATCAGCAAGCGCATCGCGCAGCTCGAGGCGGATCTCGGCACGCCGCTGCTGATCCGCTCGCGGCGCGGCGCACATCCGACGCCGGCCGGGCTGACGGTGCTGGAGCACGCGCGCAATGTGCTGTTCACGCTCGAACGCATGGCCAACGACGCGGCCACCTTCTCGGGCGGCGTGAAGGGCACTGTGCGGCTGCTGGCCAGCGCGTCGGCGATGGCCGAATCGCTGCTCGACGACGTGGCCTCGTTCATGCGCGAGCCGGCGAACCGCAACATCAAGGTCGACGTGGAGGAGCGCTTCTCGCGCGACCTGGTGCGCCAGGTGCGGGAAGGCATGGCGTCAGTTGGGGTGTGCTGGAACAGCGTCGACCTGGAAGGCCTGCAGCACCGCGACTACCGCCAGGACCGGCTCGCCGTGGCGGTGCATCCGGACCACCCGCTGGCGAGCCGCAAGTCGCTGCGCTTCGAGATGACGCTGGACCACGAGCATGTCGGCCTGCCGCCGACCGCGGCGGTGCATACGCTGCTGCAGCGCCACGCGGCACGCGTCGGCCGGACGATCGCCTATCGCGCGCTGGTCTCGAACTTCGATGCGACGTTCCGCGTCGTCGCCGCGAACCTGGCAGTGAGCGTCGTGCCGGTGGAGGTCGGCGCGACCTATGCGCGCGTGCTCGGCGTGAAGGTCATCCCGCTGACCGACAGCTGGGCGCAGCGCCAGTTCGTGATCTGCTTCAACGACTTCGAGGCGCTGCAGCCGGCGGCACAGCGCCTTGTCGAGCGGCTGGCCGAGCGGGCGCGTGAGGCTGGGGGGGCTGCGTAAGCAGGGGCAGGTATCGAATTGCGGTCGCCGCCCGGAGGTGAGGCTCTTCTACCGCTGCCCGACCGATCGGCCCTTCAGATCGACGAGCGTCGGGTTTTGGGCAATGTGCCGAACGTCGCCGATTGTTTAGGGTTGTCGGACACCTGCCCGCGCATGCGGCAAGGCTTCGACCTGCACC
>VFQO010000410.1_pt1 | contig 47073 bp, 48 predicted proteins | sample 3512331 | NCBI WGS metagenome assembly VFQO01 (sample SAMN10412371, study PRJNA504923) | tailings metagenome | isolation source: Replicate 3 from Balatoc abandoned mine | place: Philippines: Itogon, Benguet | collected 2017-08-28 | reverse complement strand
TGCAGCAGAGAAACGAGATTATGCACATCATCTTTCAACCTGTCAAACACTTTTGGCAAATAAATTCGAAGAATCTTTACATGAAAGTTAGACCGAGCGTAAAAATACTGCAATCACAAGGACTTGGCAGCCGTCGTGAATGTGAAAATATTTTCTGGAATTCTGAGATTTTTCGTGACGGGATGCGCATCGACCCCGAAATTGATGAAATTTCTTTGGGAGACCACCTGTTAATTGACGGAAAAAGCTTTGAAATTACCCAACATAAATATGTGTTGATGCACAAGCCAGCTGGCTATGAGACCTCCCACCTACCCAGCCACAACCCCTCGGTATTTGATCTGCTGCCCAAACACTATATAAAGCGCGGCTTGCAGGCTGCTGGCCGACTTGACGTGGACACAACCGGCTTACTGTTGTTCTCAGATGACGGTCAGTTTATTCATCGGCTGATCAGCGGCAAGGTAGGTACGAAACAGGAAATAGAAAAGATTTATGAAGTGACCGGCACGCAGCCATTTACTGAGTTGCAATTGCAACGATTGCTGGAAGGCGTTGACCTCGACGACGAGCCAGAGATTATCTACGCCAGCAAAGCCGCCTTATTGCCTGATGGAAGACTTGAATTGGGCATTACAACGGGCAAGTATCATCAGGTTAAAAGGATGGTTGCAGCTGTCGGCAATCATGTTGAAGCACTGCACCGACGAGTGGTCGGCCCTTACGAATTGCCGACAGACTTGGCCGTTGGCTCCTATATAGAAGTAGACCCAAGCCCGGTGTTAAACAGGAACATATCGAAAACAGTCTGAATTAAAAGGCTTTATTACCCTTCAACCCCTCAAAAATGCCCTGAATTCACACGCGAAGATGTGTTGTGCCAACAAACACTTCGAGTACAATACGGGGCTTAAATTTTAAATCCTCATCAAACTCATGAAAACAGCACAAGAAGTCCGCCTAGGCAACGTGGTAATGGTTGGTAAAGACCCCATGGTGGTTTTGAAGACCGAATACAACAAATCAGGCCGCAATGCCGCAGTTGTAAAAATGAAAATGAAAAACCTGCTGACCGGCGCAGGAATGGAAAGCGTGTACAAGGCAGACGAAAAGTTCGAACTGTTGGTTCTTGAACGCAAAGAGGTGACTTATTCCTACTTCGCAGACCCAATGTACGTTTTCATGGATGCGGATTACAACCAGTATGAAGTGGAAGCCGAGAACATGGGCGACGCCCTGAACTATCTGGACGATGGAATGGAGTGTGAGGTTGTGTTCTATGACGGCAAGGCACTGTCTGTGGAATTACCGACAAGCTTGGTGCGTGAAGTTGAATACACGGAACCAGCTGTACGTGGCGATACTTCTGGCAAAATCATGAAGGCCGCACGTATCAAGCCCACCAGCTTTGAAATTCAGGTGCCCGCTTTCGTTGAAATTGGCGACAAGATTGAAATCGACACACGCACCGCAGAATATCGCAACCGCGTGAAGTAAATCATTCAATACAAAGTGGACTAGCAGGGGCCCCATAGGGGCCCTTTGTGTTTTTCCGGCTTGAGGTTCTATGCACATCGGGATTGTTTGCAAGGTAATCGATAATTTCGGCGATGCTGGCTTTTCCCTCCGATTGGCGAAAGCCTTGGCAGAGAGGGGCCATAGCGTCGATTTGTTTCACGACGACTCAGCCACTTTTCGGGCTTTGTATCCGACCCCAGACAACGGCAACCTCAAGCTAATCGATGCGATCAAGACCAACATCGAAACCGAGGGTCTACAAAAGCCAGATTTGATTCTGGAACCATTCGGGACTTCAAGTGAGCAAACCGCGTACCGCTTCGACTTGATTCTGAAACGACAGTTTCCCAAGACACCCTGGTTACTGATTGACTACCTCTCTTCTGAAAAATGGATTGAAAGCTTTCACTTAAGCAATTCTATTGACCCCAATACAGGTCATGTCACTACTTTTTTTTACCCCGGCTTTACCGAGCAAACGGGTGGGTTGATTCATTGCGACTACCCCAGGCACCTGGCTGGAAAACCATTGTCAACAAACAAGACATGCCTTCGAGTTTTTGTTTTTGCCTATCCGAACGCACCCATCAGAGGCCTGATAAACACCTGTAATTCTTTAAATTCTCAGGGAAACGAAATAAGCATTGGACTTGCCGGGAATTCTTTAACGCTTGAGCCGGACGACTGCGCCAGCGCTATTCCATTTGTTGCACAAAGTGAGTTCGATAAATTGCTGGCGCAATATGACATGCTGTTTGTGCGAGGAGAAGACTCGTTCGTGAGAGCACAACTGGCCGGAAAACCATTCATCTGGCAAATCTACCCGACCGAAGACAATGCACATTTTGAGAAACTTGCGTGTTTCTTTGATCTGTACGCCAATGGGCTTGGCGCGGATTGCAAGTTAGCGCTTCGGAACAGCTGGCTGGCATGGAATGGCGTGAATACTCACGGCGATTTTGGAATGATCTGGATGGCACTCTTGCCACATTTGCCCGAATTGGACGTTCATGCGATGAAGTGGCAATCCCGAATTCTCAATGGGAAAGAACTTGTAAAGGAAGTTCTTACATGGCACGGTTCACAGACTCTTACTTTGAAGGAAAAGCCTGATTTATAAGGCTTTTCTCAACAAAACAAATATCAAGAAAGGACAGAAACTGAATTCAAGTTCAACGCTTGGATTCTGCAATGCTGTCATTTCTGCTCTCACTAGGTCTGGGTTTTGGCTCAATCAACCTGACACAACTGCCTGCGCACCAAGTTGAAGAAATTGCCAAGGAAGTTTTGGTTGAACTGGGTGCAGAAATGCGAACCAAACCCTCCCTCATTGTGACCGAACGTCCCGAGCCCACACCATTGGGCGCCTTGGCTTATGCCAATGGAAAATGCGTGGTCATCGTGAATACGAATGAGGCGGCCTGGGCGCAGTGGGGACGATTCTTGAATGATCAAAATCGCGCACATTGGCCTCAAATTATCGCAGCCTCCGTGGCGCACGAAATGGGTCACTGTTTCAGAGAAAGTCGTTCATTCGTGGCTAACTACGAGGTGAATGAGGACGAGTTCAGAGGGATTCAAAACACGGGAAGTTTTGGTCCAAAGCCAGAGATGGTTTACAAACAGGAACTGTTTGCCGACACGGTTGCAATTCTGTACGCAAAAGAAAACGCCGGGAATGATGCCCATCATGTAATCGAGTCGATGATCCAGGCGCGGGAGAAGTTCAGCGCCAATGACCCGACCCATAACACTTCAAAGGTACTGAACCGACTAATTGCCAAGGACACATCGCGTCAAGGCGATGAAACTTTGGGTTCAACAGCCACACGTTTGCTATCCGCGCTGTAAGGGCGACAAACCCTTATTTGGCGCGCGGAAAGGCGTTGTCATAGACGCTGGATAGATGATCGAAATCAAGTGCGGTGTAGACCTGTGTGGATGCGATGGACGCATGCCCCAACAGTTCCTGAACGGCTCGCAAGTTCTGCGTGCCTTGCAATAAATGACTCCCAAATGAGTGACGCAACATGTGGGGATGCAAATGCTGTCCCAAACCGCATTTTGAGGCATGCTCGGCGATATCCCGTTGAGCTTGCCTGACCGTCAATGCCAACCCTTTGGCCGATACGAACAAAGCGGTTTCTTGCCCTTTTCCATGCTTAAGCAGGTGACTCTGACGGGGCTCTGCGAATTCTCTGAGGCGGAATTGCAACGCATCTACGACAGGCACAATTCGGGCCTTGCGCCCCTTGCCTACGACCCTCAATTCTGTCGATCCATTCAAGGCCTCTGATTGAAGAGTCAATGCCTCACTGATTCGAAGACCGGTGCAATACAGCAGTTCAATAAGGACATGCGCCTGAGCGAAACGAAACTCTTGCGGAAGTGGTTTGGCAAGCAAGGCAGCCAAAGAGTCAACCCCTACTGCTTTGGGTAAAGATCTTGGAAGTTTGGGAGTTTTGAGGCCCAGGGTGGGATCTACCTCGACAATGCCGTTGTTTAGCAGATATTTAAAGAATCCTCTCCAGCTTGATGCCAAACGCGCCAAGCTGGCGGGCGCAGCGCCGTTTGCATGGCGTTGCGCAAGGATTGATTTCAGTGTTGTGCCGGTGACCTGTCCCGGCGGCGTATCAATCAATGAAAGGTCGCGCTGCGCCGCCATGACGGTGTTATTGCTGTGACGACACTCAAAGCGCAAGTAATCCAGATATCGCTGAATCAGGAGTGAGTGTTCTGGAGTCTGCTCAGCGCTGCGCATGCGGTCTCTGCCAGAGTGTTCAAGAAATCAGTTTCTAGAGTCGGCGAAAAACGGTCCTTATCCGGAGAACCAAAGCCCAAACAACCAAATGTAACGGGACTCACACCAACACGCAGAGGGATCAATACCACCGAACGCGGAACTACCTGCTCGCCATCAAAAACCGACAGGGTGGGCGCGTTCTCGGAAAAACCGCAGTAGAGACTTTTCATCCCATCGATAAGCGCTTTGTCGGAATCACTGATGGGTGAACCGTCCTCCTCCCAAAGCTGCAGGCGGACAATAGGCACGACAAACTTTTTTTTGATTGATTCAACCAACACAGAGGGCAAATCACTCGCATTTTTCACTGTGAGTAAGGTGCGCGTAATTGATTGAAGGTTATCAATAATCGCCTGGTTTTCGACGGCGGCATGTGTCATCTCGACCACCCGGTGCTCGAGAGATTTAACCTTCTCGCGCATGGTTTGAACTTGACGCTCATGCAGCGATGCCACGTTCCCGTTGCTTTGCTCTGGCAGTTTGATAAACGCGAGAATACCCGGATTCTTGATTAAAAAATCAGGGTGTGCTTTGAGAAAATCGGCAACCTGAACGGCCTCATCAGTCATAAGTAAAACTCTCCTTCGAAAACGGTTTGTGCCGGACCTGTCATCAAGACATCGCTGTCCTGCTGTCCACTCCATTCAATGGTGAGGGTTCCACCGGCTTTGACAACATCTACAGACTCGGCAATGAGCCCCATTTTCATGCCAACCACAGCGGCTGCACAGGCACCTGTACCACATGCAAGGGTTTCGCCCACCCCACGCTCATAGACCCGAAGATGAACCCGACTGCGATCTACAACATGAAGAAAGCCGACATTGACCCGTTCAGGAAACCGAGGGTGTGATTCAAGCGTAGCGCCCAAGCGCTGAACCAAATCGTCGGAGGCTGGTTGGTCCAAAAGAATAACCACATGGGGATTGCCCATAGACGCGACCCCGACCCACAACTCCTCCAGGTCAGAACCCGAGTCGACTGGAAGTTTGTATTGGGTCAGACCGCCCACCTTTCGACTGGACAAACCCTCCGCAATAAAGGGCACCTTGGCTGGATTCAGTTCGGCCGGGCCCATATTGACTTTAACCCAATTGTGTTTGATCAATTCCGGCTGAATGATGCCAGCGAGAGTTTCGACAGTGATTTGGTTCTTTTGAGTAAGCCCTTTGTCAAATACATACTGAGCAAAACAGCGTGCACCATTTCCACACTGCTGCACCTCTTGACCATCCGCATTGAAAATCCGGTATTTGAAGTCAGCAAGTTCCGAGGATTCAACAATTAGAACCTGATCAGCACCTACACCAAAATGGCGGTCTGCAAGCCGCTTGACCAAGTCATGACTCAGGTCTATTTGACCAGCGCAATTGTCCAACACAACGAAATCGTTGCCAGCACCATGCATTTTGGTGAACTTAAGTGTGTTCGAAGTTGTCATCGTCGCTCTGTCAAGAACCGTGGTTTGTCTGTTTCAAGTATCAGTATATTCTGGACTCGCCAGCCGGGCGGGTTTTGAATCGCTTGTGCAACCACAAGTACTGTGCAATGTTGTCTTTCACCCAAGACTCGATGTAATGGTTCATCAGTTGTGTTGATTCGGTGTCGTCGTCCAGCGGAAAGTTGGGCAATGGTTCATGAATATGAATGCGATATCGACCCTTGCTGTACTTGGTGGTGACCGGAACGACCCGCGCTTCGAGCAACTTGGACAACCGTGCCACTGCCGTTACGGTGGCGGCCTTCACCCCGAAGAAGCTGACAAATACTGAGTCACGCTCACCAAAATCCATGTCGGGCAAATAGTACAGGGGGCGCCCTTTTTTCATCGCAGTCAATAATGGACGCACTCCCTGTTGGCGAGACAACAGGAGTTGATCTCCAAACTTGGAGCGTCCTTGCAATATCAACGAATTCAACACGGGATTCTTCTGGTTTGAATACATGGTGACCATATCGATTTCAAGACAGAGGCGACTCCATGCCGCATCGAGTCCCAAAAAATGTGGGGCCAGTAATATGGTTGGAGATGCGTCACTTAAAGCGGTCAAAGCTTCGGGGTTCTCAATGTGGACCCGATCACGCACTATTGTTTCATTTCCCGACCACAGCCAGGCCCTGTCCAGAAAAGTGCGCAGGTAAAAGTAAATATGAGTTACTGCCCAGCATGTGCGCTGAAAGATGGACGACTCAGGAAAACACAAGGCAAGGTTGGTGAGCACCACTGTCCGGCGCTCACGGGCCAGTACGTACAAAAACATGGCCAGCAATAACGAAATGGACGAGGAAATCAGTCGATAGGCAAAAAATGGCAGCCGAGCAAGCGAAAACCATATTGAGATGAGAAATTGAGTCACGATTGTCCTTGATGTCCCTGTTGACCTTTAGGAGGTTTGTAACGTTCGTAGCCCCAATAATACTGCTCGGGATGCATTTGAATCAGCCGCTCCATCGCTGCATTAACTTGGGCGGCTGCCTCGACAGGATCCGCGCTGAGTGACTCGGGACCTTGGTACAACTCGAGGGTAAAACCCTGTCCACCTGGCTTTCTGTAACCGATTGCCAAAACAATCGATGCACCTGTTGCATGGTGGAGTCGACCCGGTAAAGTCATGGTGTATGCGGGCTGACCAAACATCGGAGCCCAAACACCCTCACCCTGCGCTGGAACCTGATCAGGAAGCATGCCGACAGCCTCACCTCGCTTGAGCGCCTTGAGCAGGATTTTCACACCACCTATCGTCGTGGGCGCCAGGGCAACATTGTCGCGTGCGCGGCTATCTTCAATGATGTCTTGAAGTTCGGCCTTCCGGTTGGGACGATACAGGACGGTGATGGGCGCACGAGTTGAAAAGATTTGAGCCGTTGATTCAAAACTCCCCATGTGCGGCGTGAGAAAGATGATGCCTTTCCCCTTTGCCCGGGCTCTTTCCACGACATCCCAGCCGGTGATATCAGTGCATCGAGCTGCACCTTGCTGAGTAGACAAGCCCCAAAGAAAAGGTAGTTCCAATAGTGCCATTCCCGCATGCCTGACCGAACCTTTCACGGCAGCAAGACGCGCCAATTCATCATGCGGAAAGGCAATTTTGGAGTGGATTTCAATTTTTCGGCGATAGCTGGCCGACAACCCATAGACAGCCCATCCCAAACACGCACCCAGCGCATGGAGAACCGGCAAAGGGAAAACCGACAGTGCTTTGAACAAATTTTTGATCATGGGGCAGATTGTAACCAGTACCCGCTTTGCCATCGCCCCCGAATGTTGTATATTTCGTGAGTTCGCTGAGTTAAATGACAACTTGCGGGGCGAACTAAAACAAATCTGCTAAAGCGTCGCCGGGCTTCAAACGAACATGGCGGCCGTACCAACCCCTTGTTTTTTTGGAGCTTTTTTAATGTCTAATGAATTTTTCTTCACTTCCGAATCCGTCTCGGAAGGTCACCCGGACAAAGTGGCTGACCAAATTTCCGACGCAGTTTTAGACGCAATTCTCGAACAGGACCCCACGGCGCGCGTTGCCGCTGAAACACTGACCAATACCGGTTTGGTGGTGATGGCTGGGGAAATCACAACCTCTGCCCAAGTGAACTACATTGACGTAGCGCGCGATACACTGAAAAAAATTGGCTACGACAACGGCGATTTTGGTATCGATTACAAAAGCTGCGCCGTGATGGTCTGCTATGACCGTCAAAGTCCGGATATCGCTCAGGGCGTGGACAAAGCGCACGACAATGATTTGGACCAGGGCGCTGGTGACCAAGGCTTGATGTTTGGCTACGCAGTGAACGAAACCCGCGAATTGATGCCACTGGCCATCAGTCTTTCACATCAGCTGGTTCAGCGCCAAAGCCTGCTTCGCAAGGATGGCCGTTTGTCTTGGTTGCGCCCGGATGCTAAATCGCAAGTCACCATCAAGTATGTGGACGGAAAACCTTTCTGTATCGACACCGTAGTGCTTTCAACCCAGCATTCACCGGATATCGAGCTGGCGACCCTGCGCGAAGCAGTGATTGAAGAGGTGATCAAGCCGGTGCTGCCCAAGGAACTGGTGAAAGGAAATATCAACTTTTTGGTAAACCCAACAGGACGATTTGTGATTGGCGGCCCTCAGGGTGACTGTGGTTTGACAGGTCGAAAAATTATTGTTGACACCTATGGCGGCGCAGCTCCTCACGGTGGCGGTGCATTTTCGGGAAAGGATCCTTCCAAGGTGGACCGTTCCGCGGCCTATGCAGGCCGTTACGTGGCAAAGAACATTGTTGCAGCGGGCTTGGCCGAGAAATGCCTGGTCCAGGTGAGCTACGCCATCGGCGTTGCACGCCCAACTTCGATCATGGTGAATACGTTCGGTACAGGAAAAATTGAGGACAGTGCAATTACTGAATTGGTGAGAGCCCACTTTGACTTGCGTCCCAAGGGAATTGTACAAATGCTGGATTTGCTGCGACCAATTTATGCAAAAACAGCGGCTTATGGTCACTTTGGACGCGAAGAACCAGAATTCAGCTGGGAACGTACGGACAAGGCAGAGGCTTTGAAAGCCGCAGCTGGCGTTTGACAGAAAATACAGGCAGATCAGGAAAGTGCCAGCATGAATACTGCTTGGCCTTCCTGAGTCAACCCTGTTACAATTTAAGACGTTCGAGGAGCGTTGCGACACACCCATGCTTTTTTGGGGTGCTAGGCTCGAACAAGAAATAAACAACGGCGCTCACGCTTCTTTCTTTATGAACTTTAAAAAGGAGGGCGTGATGAACGCCATTGCAAAACCAATCACCGCCGACGGCGAAAACGACTTTTTCGTAGCCGACATCAATCTGGCCGATTTTGGCCGCAAAGAAATCGCGATTGCAGAAACTGAAATGCCTGGCCTGATGGCCATTCGCAAAGAGTTTGCTGCATCCCAGCCCCTCAAAGGCGCACGCATCACCGGTTCACTACACATGACCATTCAAACGGCCGTGCTGATTGAAACACTTGCTGCGTTGGGTGCTGAAGTACGCTGGGCCTCTTGTAACATTTACTCGACACAAGATCACGCTGCCGCAGCGATTGCCGCCGCTGGTATTCCTGTATTTGCATTCAAAGGCGAATCACTGACCGATTACTGGAACTTCACTCACCGTATTTTTGAATGGGCTGATGGTGGTTATTCCAACATGATCTTGGACGATGGCGGTGATGCAACCATGTTGCTGCACCTTGGCACCAAGGCTGAGAAAGACATTAGCGTGCTGAACAACCCAGGCAGTGAGGAAGAAATTTGCCTGTTTGAATCAATCAAAAAGACCCTGAAAAACGATCCGACCTGGTACTCCAAGCGCCTGAAAGAAATCAAGGGTGTGACTGAGGAAACCACGACTGGCGTACACCGTTTGTATGAAATGCACAAGAAGGGCGAACTGGCCTTCCCTGCCATTAACGTGAACGATTCTGTGACCAAGTCCAAGTTCGACAACCTGTATGGCTGCCGCGAATCGCTGGTTGACGGCATCAAGCGAGCAACCGATGTGATGATCGCCGGCAAAGTGGCTGTTGTAGCCGGCTATGGTGACGTGGGCAAGGGTTCTGCACAGGCCCTGCGCGCCCTGTCAGCCCAGGTTTGGGTGACCGAAATCGATCCGATTTGCGCATTGCAGGCTGCTATGGAAGGCTACCGTGTGGTGACCATGGACTACGCTGCTGACAAAGCAGATATTTTCGTGACGGCCACAGGTAACAAAGACATCATCACCCATGATCACATGCTGAAGATGAAAGATCAGGCCATCGTTTGCAACATTGGTCACTTTGACAATGAAATTGACATTGCCAGCGTGAAAAAATACCAGTGGGAGAACATCAAGCCCCAAGTTGATCACATCATTTTCCCCGACGGCAAGCGCATCATCATGCTGGCCGAAGGCCGCCTGGTGAACCTGGGCTGTGGTACCGGCCACCCCTCATTTGTGATGTCCTCAAGCTTTGCCAACCAAACCATTGCGCAAATCGAGCTGTGGACGCAAAACGAGAAGTATCCCGTGGGTGTGTATGTATTGCCCAAGCACCTGGACGAGAAGGTAGCCCGCCTGCATCTGATGAAAATTGGCGCCCAGCTTACGGAACTGAGCCCTGCGCAAGCAAGCTACATTGGCGTGAAGCAAGACGGCCCTTACAAGCCAGACCACTACCGCTACTAATTCGGTAAAGAGTCACTTTTGCGCGCTGACCTTGCCTTGGTTGAAAAAGGCCTGTGCCCCTCTCGGGCACAGGCCCAGAGTTTGATCGAGCAGGGAAGAGTGCTGGTCCGTAATGGACTGGTTCAAGCGCCCGTTACCGTGAAGAAAGCATCGCAGCGAATCGAACCATTCATGACTCTTGAATTGATTGACTGCGATGCGCCTAGTTTCGTATCTCGTGGCGGATTGAAGTTACACCATGCACTCGAACGCGCACGGATCGATACCCTTTCAAAACGGTGCGTCGACTTTGGACAATCCACTGGAGGGTTTACAGACTGCCTTCTTCAACGAGGTGCATTAAGTGTGGTGGGGATTGACGTAGGGCGGGATCAGTTACACCCACGTTTGAAGGACCACCCGGCTGTGCTGGCTCTGGAGGGGATCAACCTGTACAAGGTAAATACAAGTGATCTTGAGCAAGAGATTGCTGCGCTAAAACCAGAGTTCATACCGTTTGATATTGCCGTGGCGGACTTAAGCTTTATCTCCCTGCGCAAGGTACTGCCAAATATTGCGAAGCTAATGCCTGCAGGGTGCGAAGGTTTGTTTTTGGTTAAGCCCCAATTTGAGGTTGGACCGGAGAATATCGGGAAAAGTGGTTTGGTGAAAAATCTCGACGACCTTATCGCTCAGTTGGAAGACGATGTAAGAACCTCCTGTGCCCAAGTCGAGTTGACTGTGGAAGATTTCTTTCCGTGCCAGCTCAAAGGCGGCGACGGAAATCAGGAATATTTTGTGTACGCGGTCAAGGATCTTCTCGCCGCGACAAACCGATAACTCTGTGAATGAATACACCATGATGAATATCAGCTTTGAGTTTTTCCCTGCGAAAACGGACGAAGGTGCGGAGAAATTGCGTGCCACGCGTGAAAAACTGTCCGAAAGAAAGCCAGAGTTTTTCTCCGTTACATTTGGGGCGGGTGGCACTACACAGGATGGAACACTGTCCACCGTACTTGAAATCAAGGCAGCCGGCGAGGAAGCTGCACCGCATTTGTCATGCGTGGGCTCCTCCAGGGAAAAAGTTGCCGCACTGCTAAAGCAGTACAAAGAACACGGAATCAATCGGATTGTTGCGCTTCGTGGGGATTTGCCTTCAGGCATGCTGGAGACAGGATCATTTCGATATGCAAGCGAACTGGTTGAGTTTATTCGACAAGAAACAGGTGATCACTTTTTCATCGAGGTAGCCGCCTATCCCGAAACGCATCCTCAGGCCAAAAGCCCCGCGGCCGATGTGGACGCTTTTGTGCACAAAGTAAACTGCGGTGCGAACTCTGCGATCACGCAGTACTTCTTTAATTTGGATGCTTTTTTATACTTCCGGGATCAGGTTCAAAACCGCATTTCAATCCCACTGATTCCGGGCATCATGCCAGTTACGAATTTCAGTCAGCTTGCTCGTTTTTCAGATGCATGTGGTGCTGAAATTCCACGATGGATGCGCAACCGCTTGCAACACTTTGGTGATGATCGCGAGTCCATTCGTGCCTTTGGGCTGGAAGTGGTGTCGAATCTGTGCGAACAACTCATTCGGGAAGGCGCTCCCGGACTGCACTTCTACACCATGAACAATGCACAGCCTACTTTGGCGATACTGGATCAAATCGGTTACTAGACAACACCTGGGCGAGTCCAGACAAGCTCTCGCTCAGTCAGTACGTAATCGAGCAACTCATCGTGCTGTTCTGAAAAGTTATCTTTGAACTCGGTCAATGCATAAGCCACACCGACAGTGATTGGCTTAACAGGCATTTGACTCAAGGTTCGATCGTACCAGCCGGCGCCATATCCGAGACGGACCCCCGCCCGGTGGAATGCCAGGCATGGAATAAGCAGCACATCGGGTTGAATCCACAATTTGAATTTTGGAACAGGAATATCGTATCGTCCGGGTTCCAATTCGTCGTTAGGCGCAAACTGCGCGAACTTCAACAATGCACCTGTTGGCGACTCACAACACACAGGCAAAGCCCACTGAAAGGCCTCGAGCGCCAAATTATTCATGATGCTCAGTACATTCGGCTCACCGCGTGTGGGATAGAACAGACCTACAGTGCAAGGCTGGAATGTTTGGAGTAGAGTTAATAGGGATGCGGAAATTTCTCTGCTCAGCGCGTTGATTTCTTCGGGCTGTAGCTGATTTCGATAGGCCAAGGCGGTTTGCCGCAATGATTTTTTCATGACAGGAATAATGACAATTTCTCACCACATTTCACGCTGGATTTCCCTACCCCTTGTTGCCTTGGGCGCCATGGCATTTCAACCCGCTATTGCCAGTAAACAATCGGATGCGGAGTTGATCAAACAAATTAAATCTGCCTACGCCGACGGCGCTTACGACAAGTTTAACCGCTTGGCCTCGGAGTTGCCGCAGAAAAGCGTCTTTAGACCCTACGTGGACATTTGGCAATTTCGCTTTCTCCAGAAAGGCGTGGAGAAACAGTTTCCCGACCGGGAAGTGGTATGGAACAAATCAGAAATCCTGCCTTTGCTCACCAGACATGACAACAGCTGGCCAGCCGAAACCTTGAGACGAGACTGGCTTGAGCAGCTTGCACGTACCGCGCAGTGGACCGATTTTGCAGAGCAGAGGCAACATCTTCGCTACCGACCTGACCAAGGCGTTGAGTGTGCAGACCTGATGTATGCAGCAGAACAGGGACAGTTGGTGAGATACAAACTGGATGCTGTGGTGAGTTTTGATAAACGCCTGCCTAAAACATGTCGGGTTCTTTTGAAAAACCTATACAAACTGGGCGGTGTAAGCGCGCAAGACCTGGATCGACATGTGCTGCAGATGGTGGCCGCCAACCAGTTGACCAACGCAGTGAAATTTGTCGACGAATTCGAAGACACCGCTTGGGGAAAGACGGTCAGCAGCACTGAGCTGCGCGAGGCGATCTTCAATCCTGACAAATACCTGAAATCATCGGGCCAAAAAGCCGACACAGACCTTTACCTGACTGGTGCACTGGCGAGAAAAGCTGTAGAGGACTTTGAGCGTGTTGCGCGACAAATGACTGAGAATTATCAGGGCAAACTGTCGCCCAGCTCTGAACAATGGCTTTGGGCCCATGTGGGCTACCGTGCTGGCTTGGTATGGGACAGAAATGCACTGACCTACTTCAAGCGCAGCAAACCTGAGGTCATGAGTCAGGAACAACAAGAATGGAAAGTTCGCTCGGCACTGCTTCTTGAGGACTGGAATGCAGTGCTCCAGGCCACCAACGAGATGAGTCCGAATGTGAAGGAGGACAGGGCTTGGACCTATTGGCGAGGGCGCGCGCTGGCCCAGTCAGGCAAGTTGGTTGAGGCCCGGCAAGAATGGATCAAAGCCAGCAGTCCTTTTTCTTTTTATGGAAAATTGGCGCATGAGGAACTGGGTGACACAGTGACAGCGCCTAAGCGCCCTGAATTGCTAAGTGCGGCGGAGTTGGACTGGGCAAAAAAACACCCTGGATTATTACGCGCGCTTGCGCTTTACGATGCAGGGCTGCGCACTGAGGGATTTTGGGAATTCAATCTGCAAGTGGCTCAGATGAATGACCGACAGTTGCTCGCAGCCGCGACTTGGGCTGAACGCAATCAGCTGTACGATCGGGCAATTGCTGCAGCAGATCGAACGGAAACTGAACATGACCTTGCTTTAAGATACCTCACGCCGTTTCGAGACAATATGCGAGCGAAAACCCGCGAAATTGGTATAGATGAATCCTGGGTTTACGGTCTGATCCGCCAGGAATCGCGCTTTGTAACCATCGCGCGCTCTGGCGTGGGAGCAAGTGGGTTGATGCAGGTCATGCCAGCCACCGCCAAATACGTGGCGAAAAAAATTGGCATGTCCGATTTCAAACCTGCTGACATTACCGAAATCGAAACCAACCTGACTTTGGGCACCAGCTACCTAAAAATGGTGTTTGAACAGCATGATCAATCACCGGTACTCGCCTCGGCGGGTTACAACGCAGGCCCGAGTCGCCCTGCCCTCTGGAAACGGCGCCTGGGTGACCGGAAGATTGAAGGCGCTATATTTGCAGAATTGATCCCGTTCGACGAGACACGTGGCTACGTGAAAAACGTAATGTCCAATACCATGGCTTATTCCCTGTTGTTGAACAATGCCTCGACCCCTTTGAAACAAAGACTGGGTATCATCTACGGATCCAAGTAATCAGGTGAATGCTGTTTTATGAGTAAGACAAAAAATGTATTGGTGATCGGTGGTTCAGGTTTTCTGGGCCAAGCTGTTTGTAATCAACTGGCCAAAGCCGGGTACCGAATTACCGTGCCAACCCGCCGGTACGACAGAGCCAAGCATCTGCTAACCCTGCCTACATGCCAAATCATCGAGGCGAATATTCATGATCGAGCAACTTTAGGCCGACTTGTGTCAGGGCAAGACATCGTCGTCAATCTGCTGGGAGTACTGCACAGCAAACCTGGCAAGCCTTATGGGCAAAACTTTCGGGTCAATCATGTGGAATTTCCCAAAGCATTGTGCACAGCCATGTCAAAGCATGGGGCAAAACGGATTGTTCATATCAGCGCTCTGGGTGTAGGGGTACAGAATCCAGCGCCATCCATGTATTTGCGTTCCAAAACGGATGGTGAAGCTGTGGTCAAAGACAGCGGACTGGCTTGGACCATTCTTCGTCCTTCGGTGGTGTTTGGTCGAGAGGACAAGTTTCTGAATACATTCGCCTCATTGGCAAAAATCGCGCCTTTGATTCCCTTGGCCGGTGCTGATGCACGTTTCCAACCCGTGTCAGTGGGTGATGTCGCCAAGGCGATATTCGCATGTGTGGAGGATCAAGGCAAAGACACCCTTCACAACACCTATGATCTGGTCGGTACGGAGATCTTTACTTTGAAAGAACTGGTGCAACTTTCGGCCCGTGCCGTGGGTAAAAACCCAGTGGTTTTTGGCATCCCCGATTTCGCAGCAAAAGCCCAGGCATTTTTGATGGAATTGGCCCCAGGAGAACCGCTTATGAGTCGAGACAATGTCGATTCCATGAAAATCGACAATATTCGAACCTCGGGCCGAACTTTCCCGCTATCCAGCTATGAATGCCTGTCGGTTGTTGCCACTGAATATTTGAGAGCCAAGCATTTACCCTCTGATCTTGATGAATTTAGGACCCGGGCTCACCGGCAAGACTAGCCCTTAAGCCTTGATTCGTCGTACAATTTCGCTTTGCACAACGCAGCCGCACGTCAATCGATTGGCTGCGTTTGTTTTTAGAGTCCGCGTTTTGCCTGAACACTGCTGATAGAGAGTTTTACCGTGACAAATCACCTGATGAACACCTACGCCCGCCAGCCCATCGCCTTCACCCATGGCGACGGAGCCTGGATGTGGTCCACCGATGGTAAAAAATACCTGGATGGCTTGTCTGGCATTGCAGTCAATGGCTTGGGACACAATCACCCCAAGTTGGTAAAAGCCATTTCTGAGCAGGCAAGCAAACTGATCCACACCTCGAATTTATACGGCGTGGTTGAGCAATCAAAACTGGCGGATCGCCTGTGCGAAATATCAGGCATGGACGAGGCATTTTTCTGTAACTCTGGCGCGGAAGCCAACGAAGCGGCCATCAAACTGGCCAAGTATTACGGTTACAAGAAGGGCATCGAAAACGCGAAAATCATCGTGATGGAACGCGCATGGCATGGCCGTACCCTGGCCACGCTTGCTGCCACAGACAGCCCCAAGGCCAAAGTGGGGTTTGGCGAGCTGCCAGGAGGATTTGTGCGTGTGCCCTACAAAAACTTCGCCGCCATTGAACAGGCCGCAGATGAACACCCGGAAATTCAGGCAGTTTTGCTGGAAGTACTTCAGGGCGAAGGCGGAATTAATGTGGCAGATACCGAGTATTTGCAGGCTTTGCGCAAGTTGTGCACCGCCAAAGGCTGGCTGCTGATGATCGACGAAGTGCAAAGTGGCATTGGCCGCACGGGCAAATGGTTTGGCTACCAGCATGCTGGTATTCAACCTGATGTCATTACACTGGCCAAAGGTTTGGGATCCGGAGTACCGATCGGAGCCTGTTTGGCATGGGGTCCCGCGGCTGGCGTCTTTACACCCGGTACCCATGGCACCACATTCGGTGGTGGCCCCCTGGTTTCAGCAGCTGCACTGGCCACCATTGACATTATGGAAGAAGAGGGCTTGCTGGCCCATGCCGAGCAAATGGGACAGCTTATTCGCGCCATTTTGTCGCGTGAATTGGCAGGCATTGCCGGAGTCAAGGACATTCGCGGCCGCGGCCTCATGGTGGGTGTTGAACTGTGGAAGCCCTGTGGCGACCTGGTTGCAATTGCACGTGACAAAGGTTTGATCATTAACGTAACCCGAGACAATGTGGTGCGACTGTTGCCACCACTGGTGATTAAAAAAGAAGAAGCAGAAACGCTGGCCATGGAACTGGCCCCATTGATTAAAGCGTTTCTTGAACAATCCGCATAAGGAGGAACCGGCCTGCCAGGCAAGCCGGTCTACAAAAATGCCTATCAAACATTTTTTGCAGTTCAACGACATCAGCAAAGACGAGTTCGAGTACCTGATGCAATCGTCTCGGGATGTGAAAGCGAGATTTAAGCGTTATGAGCCGTATTACCCGCTGCAAGACCGCACCTTGGTGATGATCTTCGAGAAAGCATCCACTCGAACGCGGCTTAGCTTTGAGGCAGGTATGCATCAGTTGGGGGGCTCGGCGATTTACCTGAACACCAAAGACTCTCAACTGGGTCGGGGTGAACCGGTTGAAGACGCAGCGCAGGTTATCTCTCGCATGTGCGACATTGTGATGATTCGTACCTACGAGCAAGAGATCATTGAACGCTTCGCCGCCAACAGTCGCGTTCCAGTGATCAACGGCTTGACCAATGAATATCACCCCTGCCAGATTTTGGCGGATATTTTTACATTCATTGAACACCGAGGCAGCATTCAGGGTAAAACCGTGGCCTGGGTAGGCGATGGTAACAACATGTGCGCCACCTGGTTACAGGCAGCAGAGCTGCTCGACTTCAAGGTGAATATTTCCACGCCCAGCGATTACAACATAGACCCAGCAAAAACCAACATCAAGGGAACCCACCATGAGTGGTTTGAAGACCCCATGGACGCGTGCAAAGGCGCCGATTTGGTGACCACTGACGTTTGGACTAGCATGGGTTTTGAGAATGAGAACAAAGCCCGTCGCCGGGCATTTGCAGACTTTCAGGTGGACACGGAAATGATGGATGTGGCCAACCCGGAAGCCCTCTTCATGCATTGCCTGCCTGCCCATCGTGGTGAGGAAGTGGCCGCCGAAGTGATTGATGGGCCGAAAAGCGTAGTGTGGGACGAGGCGGAAAACCGCTTACACACCCAGAAAGCCCTAATGGAATTCCTTTTGTTGGGCCGCAAGTAAGCGGACCTGTTACAACCTTTTTGAATCGAGAACCATGAGCGACATCAACAAAGTAGTACTTGCCTATTCCGGCGGTTTGGACACCTCAGTCATTTTGAAATGGCTGCAAGACACTTATGGTTGCGAAATCGTGACCTTCACTGCCGACTTGGGCCAAGGTGAAGAGCTTGAACCTGCACGCCAGAAAGCATTGAAGTTTGGCATTAAACCCGAGAACATCTACATTGATGACGTGCGCGAAGAATTCGTGCGCGATTTTGTATTCCCTATGTTCCGCGCCAACACCGTGTATGAGGGTGAATACCTTCTTGGAACATCGATTGCTCGCCCATTGATTGCGAAACGCCTGATCGACATTGCGCGTGAAACCGGCGCAGACGCGATTTCACATGGTGCAACTGGCAAAGGCAATGATCAGGTTCGATTCGAGCTTGGCGCCTATGCCCTGATGCCAGGCGTTAAAATCATTGCCCCATGGCGCGAATGGGATTTGCTGAGCCGAGAAAAACTGCTGAAGTACGCCGAAGACGCGGGCATTGAAATCGACATGAAGCACAAGAAAGGCGGAGCCCCCTATTCCATGGACGCCAACCTGCTGCACATCAGCTTTGAAGGCCGCCACCTGGAGAACCCGAGCGCCGAGGCCGAAGAGGCCATGTGGCGCTGGACGGTCAGCCCCGAGGCGGCACCCGATGAAGCCGAGTACCTGGACATTGAATATGAGAAAGGCGACATCATTGCACTGAACGGCAAGAAGATGAGTCCTGCGACTGTGCTGACAGAACTGAACCGCTTGGGCGGCAAGCATGGTATTGGTCGCCTTGACCTGGTGGAAAACCGCTATGTGGGGATGAAGAGTCGTGGCTGTTATGAAACCCCCGGCGGTACGATTATGCTGAAGGCGCACCGCGCCATTGAATCAATTACTTTGGACCGCGAAGTAGCTCACCTGAAAGACGACTTGATGCCCCGCTACGCCAGTATGATTTACAACGGCTACTGGTGGGCCCCCGAGCGTGTTGCCCTGCAAACATTGATTGATCATACCCAAAGCACTGTCAATGGTTGGGTACGTGTGAAGCTTTACAAGGGCAACGTGATTGTCGTTGCACGTGACTCGAAGACCGATTCGTTGTTCGATCAGAATATCGCGACATTTGATGAGGACGGCGGAGCCTACAATCAGGCGGATGCCGGTGGCTTCATCAAACTGAATGCCTTGCGTATGCGAATCGCAGCCAATGCCAAATTAAAGCGCGGCTGAGCGATCAATTTGTGATGTATCAAATTTGAAAACCGCCACCCACCAGGTGGCGGTTTTTTTATTTATTGATCAAATTCGGTTCCGACTCGAGCAATACACCAAACCGGGTCTGAACCTGTGCCTGAATATGAGAAATCAGCTGCAACAACTCCACGCCTTGCCCATTTCCCAAATTCACGAGAATTAGTGCTTGTTTGGTATACACACCCACACCACCCAGGACAAACCCCTTTAGCCCACATTGTTCGATCAACCACCCGGCTGCTAGTTTGACCAGGCCATCATCCGCAGGGTAATTGACCAAATTTGGGAACTGCTGAACAAGGGCCTTGGCTTGTGCAGCGTCAACTATGGGATTCTTGAAAAAACTGCCACTGTTACCCAATACGGCGGGGTCTGGTAGCTTCTGCGTTCGTATTGTACTGACTGCCTTTAATACATTCATGGGGGTCAGTGGTCCCAATTCAGCCACACGCTGAGCCACATCCCCATACCCCAACACAGGCTGCCACTGCACGGGTAAGGCAAAATCTACTGCCGTAATCACATACCGTCCCTGCGCAGCATGCTTGAAAACACTGTCACGGTATGCAAACTCGCATTCATCCAGATTGAAAATGCATTCCTTTTGAACATCCAGATCAAATGCGTGCACCGCTGAAACGCGGTCCTTGAGTTCAACCCCGTAGGCTCCAATATTCTGAACAGGGCTCGCACCCACACAACCAGGAATCAGGGCGAGATTCTCCAGCCCACCCCAGCCCATGGCCACAGTCCACTCGACTGTTTGGTGCCAGTTTTCACCAGCCCATACCCGCACATGGTGACAAACACCGTCGCAACCCAAATACCGTCGCCCTTTCAAGGCAACTTTCCAAACCGTTGCGTCCACCAGTGGGCTGGTAAACACTGTGTTGCTGCCCTCGCCTAGCAACAAAAATGGCTGGCCTTCCCGCTTCATGCGGGCAAAAGCTCTCAGATCTTCTTGATTGGCCAACAAACGCAACTCGCGGGCACGGGCTGGTAAACCAAAGGTATGCAAGGGTTGCAGATCGACGCTGTGGGTGGCAGTGAGGGCTGACATAGGGGGTGGTCTAGCGATTACAATGAGGCATTATGCTTGAAGGAATGAACTATGCCGTCTTTTGATGTGGTCTGCAAACCAGACTTGATCGAATTGCGCAATGCGGTTGATCAGGTGAATAAGGAAATTGGTACCCGTTTTGACTTCAAAGGGTCTGATTCCAAAGTTGAATTGAACGAAAACACAATCATGGTGTACGCCGACGATGACTTCAAATTGGAGCAGGTCGCCGAGATTATTCGCAACAAATGTGCGAAGCGCAACGTAGATGTACGCTTTCTGACATTTGACAAAAAAGAAAAGATCTCTGGCGACAAGATCAAGCAAACCGTGACGGTTAAAAACGGACTGGACAAGGACCTGGCCAAGCAGGTCGTGAAAGAAATCAAAGACAGCAAAATGAAAGTGCAGGCCAGTATTCAGGGCGATACGGTTCGCATTCAAGGCGCAAAGCGCGATGATTTACAAAGTGCAATTGCCTTGCTGAAACAGAAGGTGACGGAGACACCTTTGGGCTTCGAAAACTTCCGCGACTAAACAACATCGAAGGACACGCCATGAGCGCAGACCATTCACACGATCACGAACATGAACACGGCCCGGATTGCGGTCACAACCACGATGTGGTGTACAACAAAGTAGTAAAGGCCAACCACAAGGTGGCCGCCGTGTTGCTTCGCAATGCAAAAACCATTGAGCTCACTTTTGATGAACGCCAGGAAGTGCCACATGATGTTAAGGCAACTGACGGCAGTACACTGATTTGCCACTTGCACGACACCGTCGAGGTGGGCGACAAACTGGTGTCAAACACCAATGAATGGGCCGTTGTGGCGGCTGCCCCGGAAGAGCTTTTCGAAGTGGCACGTGGTCAACAAGGTTTCGAAGAATTTCTGCATGTGGCAGGCCTTAACTTTTGGCCGGTTCAGTTAAATGAAAAAGGCGCGCGTGTTGTAGCAAGCCATGAATGCATGCACATGCTTGAGCATTTTGAGTTGAAATTCAGCACACTGACCGCTCCCATGCTGGAAATTGTGGTGCCGGAACTGAAACACCACGATTGCTGTGACCACGACCACGACCATGGGCATGGTCACGATCATGGGCACTCGCATGCACATGAACACAAGCATGGTCCAAATTGCGGTCACGACCACTGAGCGACACCACCCAGCAGTAACCACAGCAGTAAGAGGATTTCCAGGCATGAGAGACGCACAAGCACCCATCACCTTTTATCGCAAGGACTACACCGCGCCGAACTACAAAATAAGTCGCACCGATTTGACGTTCACGCTGAACCCTTCGCGCACCAAGGTGGCAAGTCGCCTGGAATTTGAAGTGTGGGCCCATTCAAACCCAGACAACCTTCCCCTTGAACTGGATGGGGAAGACCTTGAACTGGATCAGGTGTTGCTGAATGGTGAAAAGCTGGATGCCACTCGCTACACTCAAAGCCTCACAGGCCTGACGATTCATAACCCTGGTCGCGAAGGCGTTCTGGAAATTACTGTTTACATTCAACCCGACCAAAACACCCGGCTTGAGGGTTTGTATGTCTCCAACGGCAATTTTTTTACCCAATGCGAGGCTCAGGGTTTCAGGCGTATCACCTATTTCCCGGATCGTCCGGATGTTCTTAGCCAGTTCACAGTCACGCTGATTGCCAACGAGGCCACTCACCCGGTCAGCTTGTCCAATGGCAACTTGATTGAAGAAAAGAAACTGGGCGAAGGCTTGCACATGACTCGCTGGGAAGACCCATTTCCCAAGCCCGCATACCTGTTTGCATTGGTGGCCGGTCGCTTTGTGTGCCAGGAAGAAACAGTGAAAAAAGGCAACGGCAAGCCAGCATTGTTGCAAGTATGGGTTGAGCCAGGCAACCTGGATAAAACCGACTTTGCCATGCAAAGCTTGAAGAAGTCGATTGACTGGGACCGTGAACGGTTTGGCCTCGACCTGGACCTGGACCGATTCATGATTGTGGCCACCGCCGATTTCAATATGGGTGCCATGGAAAACAAGGGCTTGAATATTTTCAATACCAAGTTTGTCTTTGCAAACCCCGAACTTGCCACGGATGTTGATTTCGAGAACGTGGAGAGTGTAGTGGGCCATGAGTACTTTCACAACTGGACAGGCAACCGGGTAACTTGCAGAGACTGGTTTCAACTCTCCCTAAAGGAGGGCTTGACCGTTTTTCGGGATCAGGAATTCTCAGCGGACATGATGGCCGAAGGGCTTGATGAAGTGCAGGCAGATTCTGCACGCGCGGTGAAACGGATTGAAGATGTGAAAGTGCTTCGCGCCGCGCAGTTTCCTGAGGACGCTGGCCCCATGGCGCATCCCATACGACCCGACAGTTATCAGGAAATTAATAATTTCTACACGGTAACTGTCTACGAGAAAGGCGCGGAGGTTATTCGCATGCAGCACACGCTGCTAGGCGAACAATTGTTTCAGCGCGGCATGCAAATTTATTTTGAACGTCACGATGGCCAAGCTGTGACCTGTGAAGATTTTGTCGGCGCCATGGAAACCGCCCTGCAGGAAGCCCACCCGGAACTGGATTTGAAGCAGTTTCGCCATTGGTATTCCCAGGCAGGCACTCCAGAGGTATCGGCAAGCTGGACGCAAACCAACGGCCAACTGGTGTTGACGTTGAAGCAGAACTGTCGCCCCACGCCGGGCCAGGCGATCAAACCCGCCTTTCACATTCCTGTGAAATTGGGTTTTGTAGAAAAAGCCAGTGGTCGCGATGTACCCTTGCAGCTGGAAAGCAATACGAATGCACTACATGGCGATGTACTTGACTTTACCGAATTCACGCAAACATTCGTGTTCACTGGGTTGGACAAACCAGTGGTGCCCTCGCTGTTTCGCAGCTTTTCTGCACCCGTTATTCTACAATCCGCACACACTACAGATGAGCTTATCTTTTTAGCGGGTCACGACAATGACCCATTCAATCGTTGGGATGCCTGCCAAAAAATTTACGGCAAAGCGATTCTGGACATTTACCTTCAGCGCGGACAAACTGACGGCACCAATACCCAGGCCGCCATTCAAATTGTGGAAAACTTGCTGAAAGACAAACAGCTGTCTGACGGCTTCTTGGCCTTGGCCTTGCAATTGCCCGGTGAGGGAACACTGCTGGAGGCATTCGACGGACTGGTAGACCCGGTTGCGATGCATTTTGCACGCACCACCCTGCGCGATTTGTTGGCGTGTACCTTCGGAGCAGACTTCAAGGCGATCTATGATGCTCGCAGTTTAACAGGGCAACCTTACAGCTACAACGCGGTGGCAGCCAGCCAACGTGCATTGAAAAACGTGGCGTTGGCCTATATGGTGGCTGCAGGAGCGGATGAAGAACTGAATGTGGCAAAGGCTCAATATGCGGCCTCCAACAACATGACCGACAGGATGGCCGCCTTGAGCAATATTGTCCACAACGGCGCAGAGAACCCACCCGAGCTGGCCGATTTTTTTGAACGCTTCAAGAATGAAGCGCTGGCCGTGGATAAATGGTTTATGTTGCAGGCCACAGTACCTGCCAGCAATGAAAACGTGAACACTCTGCAAACGGTGCGCCAACTGCTGACGCACCCTTCATTCACCTTGAAGAACCCAAATCGCGCTCGCTCGCTTTTGGCGGCTTTTGCGATGCAAAACCCCAGTGTGTTTCACTCACACTCCGGTGAAGGTTATACCCTGTGGGCCGATCTGGTCATTGAGCTCAACACGATTAACCCTCAAGTTGCCGCAAGGATGGCGCGTGGGCTTGACCGTTGGACCAAACTGGTACCGGCCTTACAGGAAAAGGCACACCTGCAACTTGAACGTATATTCAACACCGACAAACTATCAGCCGATGTGCGGGAAGTGATCGGCAAAGCGCTTGACGCTTCAACCCACTAATTTTGAATTCAACAGAGGACGACAATGAGTATGAATTTGGCGCAATACCTGGAACACAATGCGGATGCGCACATGGGTGTGCTGATCTCGGCAATTGCTGAGGTATCGCAATCCATTTCCGCCGCAGTTCACAAAGGAGCGCTAGGCGGCGTATTGGGTAGTGCTGGTTCAGAAAATGTACAAGGTGAAACTCAGAAGAAGCTCGATATTATTGCCAATGACATGATTCTGGATGCGCTTGCTGCAACCGGCGTGGTGGCGGGTATGGCCTCGGAAGAACTGGACGATTGCTCGCCAGTGCCTGGGCACTCCGATCGCCCTTTCCTGGTACTGTTCGACCCGCTGGATGGCTCCAGCAATATCGACGTAAACGTGTCGATCGGCACCATTTTCTCAGTTCTGCCCAATCCTGACGTTGGCGAAATTACCAATGAAAGCTTCCTGCAACCTGGCACCGAGCAACTGGCTGCAGGTTACGTGGTGTACGGCCCCCAAACCTCGTTGGTACTGACATTTGGCCGAGGCGTAGTCGCGTTTACACTCGACCGCGAGGCTGGCCAGTACATCCAAACCAGCGAAAGTATGGATGTGCCCGAAGACACCAAAGAATTCGCCATCAATATGTCAAACCAGCGCCACTGGTATAAACCTGTGCAGCGTTACATCACTGAATTGCTGGAGGGAAAAACCGGCGTACGTGGCAAGGACTTTAACATGCGATGGATTGCCTCCATGGTGGCCGATGTGCACCGAGTATTGACCCGGGGGGGTATTTTCATGTACCCCAAAGACCTGCGCGACCCCAACAAGCCTGGCAAGCTGCGCCTGATGTATGAGGCCAACCCGATGAGCATGCTAATAGAGCAAGCTGGCGGCAAAAGCTTCGACGCAACCCAGCGTATTCTGGACATACAACCGAGCGAGCTACACCAGCGCTGCGCAGTGATGCTGGGCTCGGCCAATGAAGTACAACGAGTCAGTGATTATCACAAGGATTAACTCAGCTTCGTTTGCTGGCTGATTGCCAAACTTAGTTTCAGAGCTTAGTTGCCGAACTTAGTTGCCAAACTTGGCGAATTCTCGCTCAGCGTCAGCTTTGCGTTTGTATTCGCGTTGTTTGGCGTCAATTTCGGCCAACAAGTAATAATTATCTCTCGCGTACCGTTTGGCAATTTCAGCTTGTTCAATCGCGGGCAGATAGGCTTGACGTGCGTTGTAAGACTGAGCCAAGGCCATGTGGTGTTCCGCCGGCTTTCGTAAAGCCAAAGCACTTTGGGCGAGCAAATCAAAAACCTCGGGCACAGAGCGATAGGCCTGGGAAAGTTCTTTCAGGTAAGCGTCTGATTCCTTAAACAAACCCAAGCGCTGTAACCCTTCGGCATACAGCAGACGAACGGACATTTCACTTCTAAATTCATTTCTCAAAGAAGTCAGTTGCCCAAGCGTGGCTTTTTCCTGCGCATTCAAGGCCGAACGCTCCCGAACTGGACGCTGGTCCATAGGTGCAGAGGCCAACGGCAAGCTAACATCCATGGCCATTCTCATACGTTGACTTTGAAGCAGCAAGGGCACCTCGGTTTTCTTGACCACAGATTGCCCGGATTTAAACAGCTCGATGGCCTTTTCACTGGCTTCAAGAGCCTCCTGCTTTCGACCCATGGAATTCAAGACCAGCGAGCGGCCGTACATTAACGCCACTGGATCTTTAATACCCTCTTGCTCATTGGGGGATTCAAATGTTCGCAAACGGTCTGCCAACTGTTGGTTGCTTCGTTCCGCAAACACAATGGACTTGACCCGGATCAGCTCGAACTCAAGGCTTGACTGGGCTTGACTTCGGTTTGAGCTGCTTTCCAGACCTGCACGGTTACGAATGTCAGCAATTCGCTCGGTGGTTAACGGGTGAGTACGCAAATAAGAAGGTGCATTGTTTTCATAGAGGCGCGATGCAGTTTGCAAACGACCAAAAAAATCCACCATGCCTTGGGTATCAAAACCTGCTTGCTGAAGTGTCAAAAAGCCGACCCGATCGGCCTCACGCTCAGCGTCGCGAGAGAATGCCAACTGTTGATCGATTGAGTAGCCCGCACCCGCGGCCATCAAACCGGACGCTGCCTGCGGATTGGAGCCCGCCACTAACAAGGCCGCGATCATGGCCGCTGTGGCAACGAGACTGGTTTGCTTTTGTTGGCCAAAACGGCGCGCAATGTGGCGTTGGGTCACGTGCCCCACCTCGTGCGCCAACACGGATGCCAATTCGGATTCAGTTTGGGAAGCCGCAATTAACCCTGTGTGCACGCCAATATAGCCACCCGGCATGGCAAATGCATTCACCGATTTGTCGGTGACCAGAAAAAACTCAAAATTGGACGGAGATTCGGACGCCGCTTGCACGATCTTGTTACCCAAACGGCTAATGTAAGCAGTGATCTCCAGATCATTATTCACCGCGCCAAAAGCCCGATAATCTTTCATGATCAGGGCACCCAATCGGCGTTCATCCTGAACAGAAAGCTCGGCCCCACCCGCATCACCCAAGCTTGGCAAGTTATTCAAGCCATCCGCATGCGCGATCGGCGACAGCATGGACGACAGCAGCAGGGTACTGCACAGCACACTCGCAACACTTTTCCGAAAATCAAGACGCATCATGGGCTTTTTACGGTGGTAGTCTGGGTATGATAGCGCGATGAAAAACAAGTTCAATCAACTTCGGGCGTAGCACGGCTTTTCCTTGGGTAAATTTAGGTAAACGCCTGGCAGGCCATGCGACCAGCACCTATGAAGTTAAGAAAATCAGTCAGCAGGGGATTAATACAATGAACGGACTTACGCACTTTGACCAAGAAGGCAATGCACACATGGTCGATGTGGGCGGGAAAAGTGAAACCGAACGCAAAGCCGTTGCCACGGGCACCATTCAGCTGGGGCATGAGGCCTACGCTGTTTTAAAAGCAGGATCCGCCAAGAAAGGCGATGTGTTGGGGGTCGCCAGAATTGCCGCGATACAGGGGGCCAAGCGCACCTCAGACCTGATCCCATTGTGTCACCCACTTCCACTGACTCGACTGGCGGTTGAATTTGAACTAAATGATGAACTGTGCGAGGTTCATTGCACCTGCACCGCGCAAACTGTGGGCAAAACAGGGGTGGAAATGGAAGCCCTGACCGGTGTTCAGGTAGGGCTTCTCACCATTTACGACATGCTTAAAGCGATTGACAAAGGCATGGTCATGACCCAAACCAGACTTGTCGAGAAACGCGGCGGCAAGAGTGACTTTAACCACAGGAATGATTATTAGCCAGGATTGCGGCATGATGCCGGGATATACCGTAGCATGTCGCCTACTATGTTGGTCACGCAACGCCATTGGCTGATTGGAGTTCTGGCATCAGTCTGCAAGGCAGTACCAGTCCATGGAATCAAAGCGATATAGTCAGTTTGCGCAACACCCCTAGCGACTGCGTTGGCTCTGAAGTTAACCTGAATCCTTCCCGAGTTCGGTCCGACTACCAATCTACTTGCATATTTACTGGTATTTGCAAGAGTGGCCTGACAACCGGCTACGGCCGCGTTTGCGGGCCATGCATTATTTGTTGCTGCAACCTCGACTACACCTGCCTTACAGGCTTGCGCCAAATTAACCAATTCAGTGACTTTAGAGCGATTCAAGTAATCCTGAAACGCCGGGATTGCAATTGCCGACAGCACGCCAATAATCGCAATGCCAATCATCAGTTCAATGAGGGTGAAACCCTTCGAAACCCTACTTCCAATCAAAATTCGTGGCGTATTCATCGTCGCATTCCTCACATCGAAAAGTGGTATTGAAAAACCATTCTTCGGTGTTCAGTCTGCGTGAAGAACCCCCGCTAGGGTTACAAAGAAAAACCCCACCATTCTGAGTGAACGGTGGGGTTTTTAATGAACCATGACTTGACTACTCAGGCCCCGATAGCCTTCTTCAGCAACTGGCCCATCACGGAAGGGTCTTTGGTCACGGTAATACCGCACTCTTCCATAATGGCCAGCTTCTCCTGAGCGGTCCCTTTACCGCCAGAGATAATGGCGCCGGCGTGTCCCATCCGCTTTCCGGGGGGTGCTGTAACACCGGCGATGAAGCCAACCACGGGTTTCTTCATGTTGTCCTTCACCCACAAGGCGGCCTCTTCTTCGTCACTACCACCAATTTCGCCAATCATGACCACGGCATCGGTGTCAGGATCGTCATTGAACATTCGCATCACGTCGATGTGCTTCAGTCCGTTCACGGGATCTCCACCGATACCCACGGCTGTGGACTGACCCAAGCCCAACTCACTCAACTGGCCCACTGCCTCATAGGTTAGGGTACCGGAGCGAGACACCACGCCGATACGTCCTTTTTTATGGATATGACCGGGCATGATACCAATCTTGATTTCATCAGGCGTAATAACACCGGGGCAGTTTGGTCCCACCACGATGGTTTTGCGCCCTTCCCTGCGCATGCGATCTCGTACCTCGATCATGTCACGAACGGGAATACCTTCAGTGATACAGATCACCAAATCCAGATCAGCTTCTACAGCCTCCCAAATGGCAGCCGCAGCAAAGGGGGGAGGAACGTAAATCACGGATGCGTTGGCACCGGTCTGTTTTTTGGCATCGGCCACAGTGCCATAAATGGGAACGCCCTCAAAATCTTCGCCAGCTTTCTTGGGGTTCACACCTGCAACAAAGCAGTTCTTGCCATTGGCGTATTCACGGCACATGCGCGTGTGAAACTGACCGGTTTTACCAGTAATACCTTGGGTGATTACCTTGGTGTCTTTATTAATGAGAATCGACATTGTGAAAATCCTTTTTCGTGTTGAATGGCTGTCAGGTATGGAGCACCAAGCGCTTAGGCGCCCTTGGTCGCAGCCACCACTTTTTGCGCAGCCTCACCCATGGTGTTCGCTGCAATAATCGGCAAACCAGATTCAGCCAAAATTTTCTTGCCCAAATCTTCGTTGGTGCCTTTCATGCGCACAACCAAAGGAACCGACAAACCCACAGCTTTTGATGCTGCTACCACGCCATCTGCAATCACGTCGCAACGCATGATGCCGCCAAAAATATTCACCAAAATGGCTTTCAGGTTGGGGTTTTTCAACATGATTTTGAAAGCTTCCGTCACCTTTTCAGTGGTGGCACCGCCGCCCACATCCAGGAAGTTGGCGGGCTCACCGCCAAACAACTTGATGGTATCCATGGTCGCCATGGCCAAACCGGCGCCATTCACCAAGCAACCAATGTTTCCGTCCAGGCTGATGTAGCTAAGGTCAAATTTGCTTGCTTCAATCTCCGCAGGATCTTCCTCTGCCAGATCACGCAGGGCCACGATTTCTGGATGGCGGTGCAGCGCGTTGGAATCGAAGTTCAGCTTTGCATCCAGCGCGATGATGTCCCCTGAACCCGTCAAGATCAGTGGGTTGATCTCGGCCAGGCTGGCATCAGTTTCCCAAAATGCCTTGTACAGACCTTGAAACGCCACTCGCGCCTTGGCAACCGAGGCCGCTGGGATGCCAATTTTCACTGCCAAATCGTCAGCTTCCGCGTCAGTAAGCCCCGCAACCGGATCGACGTACACTTTGTGAATCAATTCCGGGGTGTGTTCCGCCACCTCTTCAATTTCCATCCCGCCTTCACTGGATGCCATGACGCAGACACGCTGGGTAACGCGGTCAACCACCATGCCAACGTAATATTCTTTTTTGATGTCGGCCCCTTCCTCAACCAGCAAACGGCTGACTTTCTGACCCTCTGGGCCAGTTTGATGGGTAATCAATTGCATACCCAGAATTTGGCCTGCGTATGTTTTGACATCGTCCATGCTCTTGGCCACTTTCACGCCACCGCCCTTGCCGCGGCCACCTGCGTGAATCTGCGCCTTCACCACCCAAACCGGGCCTCCCAATTTTTCCGCGGCTGCAATCGCCTCGTCGATTGAAAAACAGGGGTAGCCGGTAGGAACAGCAACACCATACTTCTTCAGAATTTCCTTGCCTTGATACTCGTGAATCTTCATTTGAATTCCTTGCTGGGAAAGTTAATGCACATCGGCTAGACGCAACAAGGCGACTGAACTGACAACATTTTAAAGTGGAGAGTGTTTTTTTCGCGTGACAGCGCAAGCGGGTTCTCGGACGTAAAGCCGAGGCAAGGATGAGGCATGCCGGGCATGCTGTGAAGGTTTTTATCCATCTCTTTCTTTGCTTCTTGTGTCGTTGAATAACGCTTCGTTATTTAACTAGACTATCACTTCTATGGAAACACATAAGCCGGGAAGAATGATATCACGCATTGGATTTGAACTCAGCTAGAATGCGCCGCCAGGCGCGCTCAATGTTGACAAATTCAAACCCGCGGGCGGAGAGGCCGCGATAAACCTTGGACTTCAAAACCAACAATTCAGCTTGATCGACCGGCGAATCGGCACTAAAGAGGCTGTCCAGACTTGAATGTTGCCTACGCTTTATCCACTCGAACGCTCGGTCTTCTTCACTGTTCAAGATTTGGGTTTCAGAATCGTCATGCGAGAGCGATTTGACATCGCCCAAGCCGTGTTGCCCTAATTCGGCAGCAATTGCACGATCTCCAAAGGTTGGGGCTCGCCTGCGAAACAGGCTGAGTTTGAAACGCTCATCGGATTGAAATTGGTGCGAACTTGCCCATTCAATGGCCTCCTCCACTTCACTGGGCTCGTAACCACGTTGCAACAACTTTGCTCGAAGTTCGGTTTGACTGTGTTCCCTGCGGGCGAGCAAGGCGACAGCCTTGGACTTGGCGGAAACCACGGGCTTGCTAGAGCCCGTAGTACCTCCGAATGAACGCCCATTTGACTTAATAGACGACTTGATTGGTAACTTACTCGGCGTCTTCGACTTCATTCTTCTTTTTGGCAGCAGGTGCGGCTGACGCTTCTTCAAGCAAACGCACACCCAGCTTTTCACGGATTTTGTTCTCGATCTCTGCAGCCATCGCCGGATTGGCTTTCAGGAAATCGCGCGCATTGTCTTTGCCCTGACCAATTTTCTCGCCGTTGTAGGAATACCAAGCGCCAGCCTTGTCGACAAAACCATGCAACACGCCGAGATCAACGACTTCACCCTCTCGGGATGTGCCCTGACCATACAAAATATCGAATTCAGCCTGCTTAAAAGGAGGACTTACTTTGTTCTTTACAACTTTGACACGTGTTTCGCTGCCAATAACTTCCTCACCCTTCTTGATAGACCCGATTCGGCGAATGTCCAGGCGAACCGAGGAGTAAAACTTCAGGGCGTTACCCCCCGTCGTTGTCTCTGGGCTACCAAACATCACACCGATTTTCATTCGAATTTGGTTAATAAAAATAACCAGACAATTGGTCCGCTTGATATTGGCAGTTAATTTGCGTAAGGCCTGACTCATCAATCTGGCTTGAAGACCGGGCAGAGAGTCGCCCATGTCACCTTCAATTTCAGCTTTGGGTGTCAGGGCAGCCACAGAGTCCACAATCACCAAATCAACAGAGCCGGAACGAACCAAAGCATCCACAATCTCGAGAGCCTGTTCACCCGTGTCAGGCTGGGAAATCAATAAATCAGGCAAGTTAACGCCCAGTTTGGCTGCGTATTGGACATCGAGCGCATGTTCCGCATCAATAAAAGCACAGGTGCCGCCAAGTTTTTGCATTTCAGCAATAACCTGCAGAGTCAGGGTGGTTTTACCTGAGGATTCTGGACCATAAATTTCGACAACTCGACCGCGAGGCAGACCACCAATACCCAAGGCAATATCAAGCCCCAAGGAACCGGTTGAGACCGACTGGATGTCATCAACAATCTCGTTTTCACCAAAACGCATGATACTGCCCTTGCCAAACTGCTTTTCAATTTGGCTGAGCGCGGCGGCCAGGGCTTTGACTTTTTCTGAGGATTGGTTTTTGGTTCTGAGATCTTCCATGGTCTGCCTTCAACTGAATTGGATTGCGATGTTCGAATTATTGCACAGTTTTTACTGTAAATCTATACAGCCTTTTTGAGTGATACTTTGGACAGAATAGCTAACCCAGCTTGTACCGCCTGTTGACGCACGGCCTCCCGATCACCCTCAAACAAATGATGAAAAGCCTCAATCGATTTGTGCCGAACTGCCAAGCCAAACCAAACCGTGCCGACAGGCTTGCTCGCAGAGCCGCCTCCAGGGCCTGCAATGCCCGACACCGAAAGACAACAGTCCACACCCAAGGCAATCATGCCGCCATTGGCCATTTCCTTGACGCATTCTTCACTCACTGCACCATGCTGCTCCAAAGTCGATTCGCGCACGTAAACCGACTTCATCTTGACCTTGTTTGAATAGGTGATCAGCCCACCTTCAAACCAGTCGCTAGAGCCGGGTAGACTAGTCAATGCCGAGCCAAGCCCGCCCCCAGTACAAGACTCGACCACACCGAGTTTGCCTGCCGATGCATTGAATATGTCCGCAATTTGCAGCAAAAGTGCTTGGTCTGGATTACTCAAGAGGCTCCTCTCAGCGTTTTCAAAATTGAATTCACTTCAAAAAATACAAATAGACCGCTAAAGCCAACAAGGTCATGAAAGCAGCAACGATGTCATCGAACATTACACCAAAACCATTTTTCCAGTGGCGATCAAACCAGCGGATTGGGGGTGGTTTCACCATGTCAAAAAACCGGAACAAGGCCACGCAAGCCAATTGTTCCAGTGGACTGGAAAAATGATTGGAGGCCACAAACAACACCAACCAGATCGCCACAATTTCATCCCAGACAATCCCGCCGTGATCGATAACCCCCAGGGCCTTTCCGGCAATCTGACAGGCCCAGGCACCGGCAACAAAAGCACCCACAATGACCCAAATCCACTGATTGGTTGCCAAATAGGGATCCAGCCAAACATACAATAGCCAGCCCATTAATGTGCCGAAAGTACCGGGCAAAATCCAGGCCAGACCGCTACCAAAGCCCAAGGCTATCAAGTGCGCTGGATGGGAGAGCATAAAACGCCAGTCAGGTCTTGAACGGTGGGGCAAACTCAATTCGGGACCTCGGCAAAATGATTATAAGAAAGGCTGGCCACGCGCGTGCGGCCTGCGCTGGGGGATTGCACCCATATTTCGCGTCCGGTTTCGATGACGCCCACACATGTCAGGTCATCTCCCAGCGATTGTATTGCACTGTGATGCTTCGGATGAGCCGTCCAGCACAATTCAAAATCATCTCCACCCCTCCAAGTTTGCATAAGCAACGTTTTCAACAATTGGGCAGCGTCCGCATGCTGGTCGATTTCAGGCCAACAATTGCGCCACATAGACTCAAGGCTTGATTGAAACAGTACGGCGGACACGCCGCTTGCACTGGAAATGTGGGCCAAATCCCCACTTAAACCATCGGACAGATCAAGGCAGGCGCTGGCCAGACCACGCAGTTTCAGTCCGAGTTCGACTCGCGGAACAGGCATTCGAAGCCGACTTACTGCTCTTTGCTGCAACTGGGCTGTCATCGCAGCAAGCAGGGCCTGAATCTGCGACAGCTCTACGCCCTCACATCGCTGCTCCAAATAACCCCGTTTTTGGTATTCAAGCAAAAGCCCGAGGCGAGCAAGCCCTGGGGTACCACTCAGCCAGATTTCCTCACCAATTCTCGCGTGCGCCCGGTTGAAGCCTCCGTGTGCAGCAGGCGCCTGCCCAAACACCGTGATTGACAGGGTTTTCAATGGACTGGAGCCAGCTGAAGTGGTGTCGCCACCCACCAGGGGGCAATTAAAACGGGTGGCGATGTCGAGCAAACCGGCAGAGAAGCCAGCCAGCCAGTTTTCATCAATTTCGGGCAAACTTAAATTGAGCGTGAAGCCGAGTGGACTTGCCCCACTGGCAGCGAGATCGGACAAATTACTGGCCAAGGCCTTCCAGCCTATGACACTGGGTGGATCGTCTGAAAAAAAATGAACGCCCTCCACCAGGGTGTCGGTGGAGGTGAATAGATGGTGATTGGGCAGGATCCGGAGAGTGGCACAGTCATCGCCAATGCCAAGCAGCACGGAGTCGGGATTGGCCTGAGCAAGCTCGCCAAAAGGAGTTTTGAAATAGCGATGAATCAGGTCAAATTCCAAAACGCCCCTTGAGTATTAACTGGACTGACTGTTCGCCTGAGCCTTGATTTCGGAATCACGCGCCTGGGCGGCCACTTTATCAAGCACACCATTGACGAATTTGAACGCATCGGTACCGCCAAAAGTTTTGGTTAACTCAACAGCCTCGTTGATCACCACTCGGTAAGGAATTTCAACGTGCGTATTCATTTCATGACTGGCCAGCACCAGCACAGCTTTTTCAACCGGACTGAGTTCGCCCCACGGGCGGTCGATAAATGGCTGTATTTGGTGCATCAAGTCTTCCAGATGGTGAACCGAACCATGCAAAAGAGATTCGTAGTGCTCCCGATCGGCCTTGTCGAAACCAGGAGCATCCCGAATGTGCGCATCCACTTCACCCACTTCTGTGGGATTTAAAAACCACTGATACAAACCCTGCAAAGCCAATTCACGAGATCGACGGCGAGCGTTGCGAGTGTGCCCTTGCCTTTTGCCCGAATCGGGCTTGCTGGCTTCACTCATCGTCTTCTTCCTCATCATCTGCGCCAGGTAAATTGTCATCCAGCGTCATCATCAAATTACCCATTTCCACTGCACAACGAGCCGCATCGACACCTTTGTCCTCGATTCGCTCTATGGCTTGGTCCTCGGTGTAGGTAGTCAACACCATGTTGACTACCGGCACATCGTGAGCCAAGGCGACGCTTGAAATGCCGCGAGCGCTTTCTCCACACACAATCTCAAAATGGTAGGTGTCGCCCTTGATCACGGCACCCAAGGCGATCAGTGCATCAAACTCGCCTGAGAATGCCAAACGCTGCAAAGCGATTGGAATTTCCATCGCACCAGGCACCGTAATGTGCAGAATGTCTTCATTCAACACGCCCAAGCGCAGCAATTCGCTGCAACAGGCGGCCCAAAGGCCATTGGTAATTTCTTCGTTGAAGCGGGCCTGAACCACACCCACACGAATGCCATCGCCGTTCAAATTAGCAGGCACACTTCCTGGACTGTTGCTCATTTCGTTTCTCCGTTGACATAACCTGATACTTCCAAATCAAACCCGGTCATGCTTGGCATTTTCCGTGGTCGGGACAGCAATTTCATTTTGTTCACACCCAGGTCGCGCAATATTTGCGCCCCGATACCATAGGTACGCAAGTCAGGGTTGGATCCCGCGCCTTTGCGAGCGGTTGTACCGCGCTGTTCGATGTCGTCAAGCGAAGCGAACTGCCCCAACAAACGGTCTGAGGACACATCACAGTTCAGAAGCACAATAACGCCCGCTCCCTCGTCCACTACTTTTTTCATGGCGGCAGGAATTGAAAAGGAGTGTTCAGACAAATTCACTTCGAGAAAATCGATTAGTGAGGTGGGTTCGTGGACGCGTACCAAGGCCTCGGTGTCCGGGTTCAATTGACCATACACCAGGGCAAAGTGTGCGCTGCCTGTGGGCTTGTCGCGGAAAGAAATACATTTGAACCGGCCCTGCACGGTGTCAATGACACGTTCGTGCATGCGCTCGATCAGTGACTCTTTGGTGCTGCGGTACTGAATAAGATCCGCGATGGTGCCGATCTTCAAGTTGTGTTCTTTGGCAAACTCCACCAAATCAGGCAACCGGGCCATGGTGCCATCGTCTTTCATGATTTCACAAATGACGGAGGCAGGACTAAGGCCAGCCATGGCAGCCAGATCGCAACCCGCTTCGGTATGACCAGCTCGCATGAGTACCCCACCATTTACCGCGGTCAGGGGAAAAACATGACCAGGTTGTACCAAGTCTTCTGGCTTGGAGTTCTTGTTCACCGCGATACGAATGGTGTGGGACCGATCGGCCGCAGAAATACCTGTGGACACACCTTCCGCTGCTTCGATGGAGACGGTGAAATTGGTACCGTGAGAGGAGCCATTGGCTGCCACCATTGGGCGCAAGCCCAACTCGCGACAGCGGGCCTCGGTCAATGTCAGGCAAATGAGACCACGACCATACTTGGCCATGAAATTGATGGCCTCTGGCGTAACAAAATCGGCGGCCAACACGAGATCACCCTCGTTTTCACGGTCTTCCTCGTCAACGAGAATGACCATGCGACCCGCACGCATTTCTTCAACGATTTCGTTGACTGGACTGATTGACATGGCTTTTAAACTTTACGGATTGATTGAATGGGCTCTATTGTAAGCCCTCAAGCGCCATTCACGCACGCACAGCAGTAGAAGGACTACTCCCCAAATTGAAAACCACAGGCGATCGCCCCACTTTGCAAAGAAGGTTTGCCCCAATCGGCCTTCGATTTGGCCCGACCACAGCAGGGCCTGCTCAGGTTCAACACGGTAGATCCATTGCCCCTGCTCGTTCACAATGCCTGAAACACCTGTGTTGGTGACGCGCAATCCTGGCTTGCGATGTTCAGCCGACCGAGTGCGCCCCATTTGGGCATGCTGATCAAGCGCCCAAGACTGGCCAAACCACGCAAGATTGCTCAAATTCACAAAAATGGAGGGCTCTTGGGTGGAATTGGCGACCAGCCCGGCAAACTCACCGCTAAAAATATCTTCGTAACACACGGTGGAGGCTAGAGCGTTGCCATTGACCAAAAAGGGTTTTAGAGGCCCCGAGCCAGAGGTGAACTCTCCCATGGGCATGTTCAACATCGCCACAAACCACTTGAAACCAAGCGGAATAAACTCACCAAACGGCACCAGATGCCTTTTGTCGTGGCGTGTTTCAGGCACCTCAAGCGCCTCCAGTGATTCATCACCTTGAAACATCACGATTGAATTGAAATACTGCGACCCCTCTTGAATGGCCGACCCCATGATCACTGTTGTCTCGCCCGGGGTAGCAAAATCACGAAAGGTGGTACGCCATTCAACCGGTGTGTCAGTCCATACCAATGGATTCACGGTTTCTGGAAAAACTAGCAAACCGCCCCCTTGATTCGCCAGCTGCTCCTTGGCCAGTTCCCCCAAGGCAAATGCTTTTTGCATGTTGGACACAATCAGATCAGGATCAAACTTGATACTTTGATCAACATTGGTTTGAACACCAACTACACTCAGCGGACTCGCAATTTGGGTTTTGACAGGAACCTGTACCAACACCAGCAAACTGCCCAGCACTGCTGCGGCAGCCAACATAGTGTCAAGCCGGCGCTTGAAAGCAACAGACAGGAGAAGGTGAGCAAACAGCATCAAGACAAACAAACTGCCGTAACTCCCCAACCAAGGCAACAGGTTGGCAAAAGGAGAATCCACAAGAGCATCGCCCAGCCCAAGCCATGCGAAACCAGTCATGAATGTGCCCCGGGCCCACTCGAAAAAAGTCCACAATGCAGCCCAAAGCGAGGCGTTGAACGCCGCACCTGGCAGCGATTCAGCCTCCAGAGTGGCGAAGCGATCGTATAACCACAAAGCCAGCGCAGGGAATACTGCGAGGTAAAGGGTAAAAGCTGCGACCGCGACCCAAGCCAGCATGGAGGGCAAACCGCCATAAGTGTGCAGGCTGATGTGCAACCATGACACACCGAAGCCATATGCCGACCATCCAAATGCCAAGCCTACAAGCCAAGGTTTACCGGTTTTCCGTGCGACAAAAGGCAACAAGGCAAGTAACAGCAAACCAAGCCACCAAAGTGAATGGGGGGCAAATGACAACACCCAAGGCACTCCCAAGAGCGCACCAGCAAAAAAGGAGTACATCAATTGGGCCTGTCGGAGTCAGCGTTCTCGGTCGATGAATGGGTATCTATATCGTCGGGTGCGGGTTCAATTTTCTGAACACGAAGCAAGTGAACTTGTCTGGCGTCTGCACGCAGTACTTCAAAACGAAAAGGCGGTAACTCAACTACATCACCACGCACAGGCAGACGGGCCAGTTCGTCGGTTAACAAGCCCCCAAGAGTATCGGCATGTTCGTTTGAAAACGCGGTTCCGAATGTGTCATTGAACTGTTCAATCGTCGTCAGCGCCTTGACGCGGTATAAACCCAATTGGTCCCCGCCGAGGCTCACGATATTGTCAGCTTCTTCATCAAAGTCATATTCGTCTTCAATGTCGCCCACAATTTGCTCAAGTACATCTTCGATTGTGACCAAGCCAGCCACGCCACCATATTCATCAACCACCAGCGCAATGTGATTTCGGTTCAGGCGAAAATCATGGAGCAATACGTTCAGGCGTTTACTCTCGGGAATAAACACTGCAGGGCGCAGCATGTCGCGCAAATTGACTTCCGAATTGGCATGAATGCGCAGCAGGTCTTTGGCCAGCAATACACCGATTACATTGTCCCGCTCACCCTCGTACACAGGGAAACGGGAATGTGCTTTTTCCACTGCGAAAGCCACGATTTGGTCGATGGAGTCTTCCGCGTTGATCGCATCCATCTGCGCGCGGGGCACCATGATGTCGCCCGCAGAAAGGTCACTTACCTGCATGACACCCTCAATCATTGAGAGTGCATCGGCGTCCAGTAGGTTTCTTTCATGGGCCTGTTGCAACACTTCCAAGAGTTGCTCCCTGTCCTCAGGCTCACGAAGTAGCAACGAGGAAAGGCGTTCAAGCAGGCCCCGTTCTTTTTTGTTGGGGACCTGCGACGGACTCGGTTCTGACATACGGGAGGATGAACCTCTGTAAACAATAACGGCTCAAGGATAACCGAAAAAAATGACGGATATCAGGCAGCCATGATCGGCACCTGCCCGCGCAATGAATTGGGATAGGCCTCGACGATGTCCAACTCAACAATTTGCCCTACCATGCGGGCACTACCAGCAAAGTTAACTACCCGGTTATTCTCAGTGCGGCCCGCCAATTCAGTGGGGTCTTTTCTGGATGGGCCTTCGACCAAGACCTTCTGGCGTGTTCCAACCATTGATTGACTAATGCTTGTGGCGTGATCCTGAATGGTTTTCTGCAATCGTGCCAGCCGCTTGAGCTTGGTGATCTGGTCGACTCCGTCCTCCAAGTCAGCAGCAGGCGTGCCAGGGCGAGGACTGTACACGAAAGAAAACGAGGTATCAAAGCCCACTGCGTTGATCAAATCCATCGTTTTCTCGAAATCGGCTTCAGTTTCACCAGGAAAACCGACAATAAAATCGGACGACATCGAGATATTGGGACGAATTTCTCGGAGTTTACGAATGATCGACTTGTATTCAAGTGCGGTGTATCCCCGTTTCATGGCCGCGAGAATGCGATCCGAACCCGCTTGAACAGGCAAATGAAGGTGATCTACCAGCTTGGGCAGCTTGGCAAAGGCTTCAATCAGGCGCGGGCCGAACTCTTTGGGGTGCGAGGTGGTAAAACGAATGCGCTCCACCCCCGGCACTTCAGACACGTATTCAAGCAGCAGGGCAAAATCGGCTATCTCGTTTGTATCGCCCATTCTCCCGCGATAAGCATTCACGTTTTGCCCAAGCAAGTTGATTTCTCGAACACCCTGATCAGCCAAATCAGCAATTTCCATCAGTACGTCCTCGAACGGGCGGGAAATCTCTTCACCGCGTGTGTAGGGAACCACGCAGAAACTGCAATACTTGCTGCAGCCTTCCATAATGGACACAAACGCGGTGGCGCCTGTGTTTTTGGCCAGTGGCAAATTGTCAAACTTCTCGATTTCAGGAAAAGAAATGTCCACCTGCGGTCGGTGTGTATCCCGACGCTGCCTGATCAATTGCGGCAATCGGTGCAAAGTCTGAGGACCAAATACCACATCCACATAAGGAGCGCGCTCTACAATTGCCTTACCTTCCTGACTGGCCACGCAACCCCCAACGCCAATAATCAGGTTGGGGTTGGATTTTTTCAGGTGTTTGACACGGCCCAGGTCGCTAAACACCTTTTCCTGCGCTTTCTCTCGCACCGAACAGGTGTTAAACAGAATAATGTCTGCATCATCCGGGGTATTTGTCCGCTCTACTCCATCAGAGCTACCCAGCACATCAGCCATTTTGTCGGAGTCATACTCATTCATCTGGCAGCCAAAGGTTTTGATGAAGAGCTTTTTCTTGGAAGTCATGGTTTGCCTAAAATATGCCACCATGAAGCAGGCCGGTTTCAGAATTGAAACAGGAGGCAACACGGGGACGTTGTAATTCGTTGCGCGTTGACGCGGATTTTACTTGCATCCCTTGCTAAAATGAAGACTTCGTTGAAAAAACTCAGGATTGGTGCGTAGTAATGCCAAATCAACCTCCCCGCTTTCCTGGCCTTCCCGGCTTTCCAAGCCTCCCGAAGTTGCCTTCTCTGGATGCAGTCATTGGCGAACTGGACAAAGCATTGAAAACTTTGGCCGCAACGCCTGTGGCACAACGGCCCAACCCAGCCGGACAAACCTGGCCGGTAGAGCAACTCAGCGATTCAGACAAAGAACAGGTAATTGGCCTGATGCGTGTAAACCACGTGGGGGAAATCTGCGCACAGGCGCTTTATCAGGCTCAGGCACTGGCCAGCAAGGACCCTGAAAAAAAGGCTTTGTTTGATCACGCTGCCAAAGAGGAAGCCGACCACCTGGCATGGACCCAAGAGCGCCTGGACCAGCTGGGTGCGCGTCCCAGTCTGTTGAACCCATTTTGGTACGGTGGTGCATTTGCTTTGGGATTTGTCGCGGGCACACTGGGCGACAAAGTGAGCCTCGGTTTCATGGCTGAGACCGAGAGGCAGGTTGAAAAGCACTTGAATGACCACTTGGGCAAACTGCCCGCGGGTGATCAGAAATCAAGGGCAATTCTGGAACAGATGCGCCAGGACGAGATTGAACATGGGCAAACTGCAATCGATCAAGGCGCTAACAATTTGCCGATGCCAGTGAAACTGGCCATGACCGCAATGTCGAAGGTCATGACCACACTGGCACAAAAAATTTAATCTTCGATAATTTCGTGCGTAAACACCAACTCAGCTGTTTTGCCAAGCATGGCGGACGCTGAGCAGTACTTCTCATGAGACAACTTGATTGCGCGGTCAACCAAATTGGGCTTTAGCCCCCGCCCGATCACCTGAAAATGAAAGTTGATCTTGGTGAAAACCTTCGGCGCCTCTTCGGCCCGCTCGGCGCTCATTTTCACCTTGCAATTGCGAATATCTTGACCGCTTTTGCGCAAAATCAACACCACATCATAGGCAGTACAGGCACCGGTGCCTGCCAAAACCACTTCCATAGGGCGAGGGGCCAGGTTATTACCGCCACCGTCCGGGGCACCATCCATACACAACATATGTCCACTGCCTGTCGTGGCTACAAATGACATGCCGGGTAACCCCGACCAGCTAACTTCGGCTTCCATAAAACTCCTTATTTATGATTAATCACTCATTATGCGTTGCACAATATTTGTTGAAAAGAAGTTGAGAAATTGCTCTATTTTAATAATTCCGCTTAACAAATAACCGATCAGTCACTATTAATCTTTGCAAGATATTGTTTTTATTCTATTTTTTTAAACCACTTTTGAATTGTGGAATAAGTTGCTTTTTTCGGACAACAAAAACATACTCTTGCGCCGCAACAGAAAACTCTCTAAAATTCGAATTGTAGTCACTTGAATGAACCCCGTACCACGGGTCGCAGAGTTTCACTCAGGTGCAAGATTGTCTCCTCCACCCTCCTCCTTTGGTGGATTAAACCCAAGCACCTCACAGTGCTTGGGTTTTTTTTATCCAACATCCAAAAAAGTTTAACCGAAAGCAAAAAACTTTGCTAAAATCGCGGGTTACCTGTTGGGAGAGCCCTTCGGCTGCAGACCGGCATATTAATTGCTGGCTGCATGTACAAGTAGGGAGACAGGTAAAAAGCACTTTTTTATCTTTAAGGAAAAATCATGAAAACCTACTCAGCGAAACCCGGTGAGGTTAAACAAGAGTGGTTTGTGATCGACGGCACCGACAAGGTGTTGGGACGTGTAGCCAGTGAAGTTGCACGCCGCCTCCGTGGTAAGCACAAACCTGAATTCACACCGCACATCGACACAGGCGACTTCATTGTTGTTGTAAATGCCGGTAAATTGCGCGTTACAGGCACCAAAGGCCTGAACAAGAAGTATTTCCGCCACTCTGGTTACCCAGGCGGTATTTACGAAACGAACTTTGACAAGATGCAGGAACGCTTCCCTGGCCGCGCGCTGGAGAAAGCTGTGAAAGGCATGTTGCCAAAAGGTCCTCTGGGCTACGCGATGATCAAGAAATTGAAGATCTACGCTGAGGCCGAGCACCCGCATTCCGCACAACAACCCAAGCCACTTGAAATCTGAGGTGAACCATGATTGGTGAATACAATTACGGAACCGGTCGCCGCAAAAGCTCAGTGGCCCGTGTTTTTATCAAGAAAGGTACTGGCCAGTTCATCGTGAACGGCAAGCCTTTGACTGAATACTTCGCTCGTGAAACAGGCCAGATGGTTGCTCGTCAACCCTTGGTACTGACCGAGAACGTTGAAACTTTTGACATCAAGGTAAACGTGCGCGGCGGCGGCGAAACTGGCCAGGCTGGCGCAGTTCGCCACGGCCTGACACGTGCCCTGATTGACTTCGACGCCGAACTGAAGCCAACTCTGTCCAAAGCAGGTCTGGTTACTCGTGACGCTCGTGAAGTTGAACGTAAAAAAGTGGGTCTGCGTGGCGCGCGTCGTCGCAAGCAGTTCTCCAAGCGATAAACCAGCACCAAGCTGTCATATCGTTTACACCCAGCAGCCCTCCCAGCTGGGTTACAATCGAAAGCCGCACAAATGTGCGGCTTTTTTTCTTTTCAGCGCAAGGAATAATCATGATCAAGGTAGGCATTGTTGGCGGAACCGGTTACACAGGCTCTGAACTTCTTCGCCTTTTGGCCCTGCACCCGCAGGCTGAACTGAAAGCCATCACCTCCCGCGGCGAGGTCGGACAGCCGGTCGCAGACATGTTTCCAGCACTGCGCAAACGCGTGAACATTGCCTTCACAGAACCTACCTTTGAGTCTTTAAAGGATTGCGATGTGGTGTTCTTCGCCACGCCACATGGTGTGGCCATGGCCCAATCGGCTGAACTGGTGAATGCCGGCATTCGCGTCATCGATTTGGGAGCAGACTTTCGCCTGAAAGACACCGCCGAATTCGAGAAATGGTACGGCATGCCTCACTCCGAGCCAGACCTGCTGGGCCAAGCCTGCTATGGCTTGGTTGAATCGGCGCGTGCGGAAATCAAAAAAGCGAAACTCGTGGGCTTGGCGGGTTGCTACCCCACTGCCGTGCAGTTGGCTCTCAAGCCTCTGATCAGTGGGCCAACGCCTTTGATCGACGAAAACAGCATTGTCGCGGATTGCAAATCGGGCGTGTCCGGCGCAGGTCGCAAAGCAGCGGTGGGCTCTTTGTTCTCTGAGGCGGCTGAAAGTTTTAAAGCGTACGGTGTGAGTGGACACCGCCACTTGCCAGAAATTGAGCAAGGCCTTGAATTGATCTCGGGCCGAAAAACCCAAATTACCTTCACGCCACATTTGGTGCCTATGGTGCGTGGTATTTTGGCCACCACCTATGTGAGATTAAACGATCTGGGCAAAAGCACTGATATTCAATCTTTGTATGAACAGCACTATGCCAGCGAATACTTTGTGGATGTGATGCCCAAAGGCTCACTGCCTGAGACCAAATCCGTGCGCGGCTCCAATTTTGTGCGCATCGCACTGCACCGCCCACAAGGTCGCGACACGCTGGTGATCGTCTCGGTGATCGACAACCTGGTGAAGGGTGCGGCTGGACAGGCTGTTCAGGCCATGAATGTGATGTTCGATTTGCCAGAGCATATTGGGCTGGAGCAACTGCCACTGGCACCCTAATGTAAGGATTTCCCGGTTTGAACCCCAAGAAAACCCATCATTCACGTCGAACCCTGTTACCAGGAGTGCAACGTTCATCCCGGTTTGCGTTCGCTTATGGCCTGCTGCTTGGCCTGTCCGTTCTTGGGGTCTGTGCGGCTTACGCAATGTGGGGTCCTGCAGACAACGCCATTCAAAAACTTTTCTCAACCCAGGAAATTGAGGTGCTCAATGAGCAACTGACTGAACTTCAAACGAAGACAGCAGAACTTCAAGACGAAATATCCCGTACCAATGAATTGGTAAAACTGGACAAAGAGGCCCGCAGCAAACTCAACCTCCTAATTACGAATCTTGAATCTGAGAATGCGAAATTGAAAGAGGATTTGGCGTTTTTTGAAGGATTCATACCTGGAAGCCTTCAGGGCGCCATTTCACTCAAGCGGCTTCAAGTGAACAAAGACACGGTTCCGGATCAATATCGGTACAAAGCACTCGTGATTCAAGGTAGCCAACGCCCCGAGGTGACATTGAATGTACAGGTGTTGATTAAAGTGTTGAACAAAGGGGAATCCAGTGTCATAGTTTTACCGAACGCTGAATCTTCCGAAGACCCCCAGTTCAAAATCAAACTGACTCGTTTTTCAAGGGTATCGGGCATGTTTTCCCTTCCCGAGGGCAGCAGATTGCAAAGCGTTGAAATGAGAATTCTGGAAGCAGGCGCTATTCGCGCGCAGTCCACCATCAAACTTTGAAGGGGTTTTAAAAGCATGTTCTCGAAAAAAAATACAAAGCGGCTGCTGCCAATCCAAAGCCTGGTGGGCGCAGACATGATTCTTAGAGGCGATTTGCGCTTCAAAGGCGGCCTGCGGATTGATGGCGAAGTGGACGGCAATGTGATTGCAGACGAAAGCGCACAGTCACTGCTGGTGATTTCCGAAACCGGCAAGGTACGAGGCAGCGTGCGCGTTGGGCATGTCGTAGTCAGTGGCCTGATCGAAGGTCCGATCGAAGCCAATCAGCTTCTGGAGCTACACCCTTCCGCAAATGTCTCGGGTGACGTAAGATATAGGGCATTGGAGATGCATCCAGGTGCGGTCGTAGACGGTACCTTGCACCATGAGAGCGAAGAAGTGATGCCAGGTAAGCTGGCCTTGGCTTCAAGCAAGTAATTCCAGCAAAAAGGCAGGACAAGATGGACGTAACTACAGAACAACCCAGCGTATTGGTTTTCACTGACTCAGCCGCGGCCAAAGTGCGCGACCTGATCAACGAAGAAGGCAACCCCAACCTGAAACTGCGCGTATTCGTGCAAGGTGGTGGCTGTTCCGGTTTCCAGTACGGTTTTACTTTCGATGAAGACGTGAATGAAGACGACACGGCCTTGGACAAAGGCGGCGTAACTTTGTTGATCGACTCCATGAGCTACCAGTACCTGACTGGTGCCGAAATTGATTACAAAGAAGACATTAACGGCGCGCAGTTCGTGATCAAGAACCCAAATGCGACCACTACATGCGGTTGCGGCTCCTCGTTCTCTGTTTAAAACAGTTACGACATCAACAATAACCCACCCTCGGGTGGGTTTTTTATTGGCTCAATGACAAAACACCACACGCAAACAATTGTCCCCACTACTTCTTTTCCCTGATTTCTCAATAATCGCCTTGGGCTACTTATTGCGCCGCTTCTGGATGGCACCTTCGGCCTGGGTCACCATAGAAAAACTGGTTTACTTGGTGTTGTTTCCATGCCTGCTTTTTTTCTCGGTGGTGTCGAGCAATTTTGACCTGAACACAGTTGGAGCCTTCGCCCTAGGTGGGCCTGCCGTCATATTCACGGCATTTGTGTTGGGTTGGTTAGGGTTGCTCTTCAGCAATATGGGGCGCGTGGACTTTGCATCAGGCTTGCAAACGGCGTACCGGTTTAACTCCTACATTGGTCTGGCTTTGGCCAGCCGCTTGGGTGGCCAATCGGCAGTGGCCAACATCGCCATTTTGCTGGCGCTGGGTGTGCCGCTGTGCAATGTATTGGCCGTGGGCACCATGAGCAAAGGCGGTCGTTTGAGCGCGTTTGTAGACATTCTGAAAAATCCGCTGATTATTGGGACCTGCCTTGGAATTGCAGCCAAATTGATGGCTATTCAGGTGCCCGAACCCGTCATGCTGACACTGGAGCGATTGGCACAAGCAGCGGTGTCGCTGGGCCTGCTTGCAGTGGGGGCGGGCTTGGTATTCTCCGGCTTGAAAGGCAATTGGCCGGTGTCGGTTTGGTGGCTGTTTGTGAAACTGTTGGTGTCACCTTTGGTGGCGGTTCTTTACGCTCACTTCACCGGGCTTGGGCAAGAACAGACCATGGTGCTGCTGGTATTCTCTGCCATTCCCTCTGCATCGAGTGCCTATATTCTGGCAGCGCGCATGGGCGGAAATGCACCACTGGTGGCTTGTCTCATTTCGATGTCAACGGTGGGGGCTGCTATAACCTTGCCTTTGGTGTTTGCGCTGGCGCAGCGTTTTCCCTTGTAATCAAGCTTGTTTGTTTGGCCCACTTGGCTTGGGTTCCGATCTATTGAGGCTCGTTGACCACTCGATCGGCTTGGGCTCCGATCTCTCGCCAGAAAACCTGTTGATCCCTTGATGAGCCTCGCGATGCCTGAGAACGGCCCTCCTAAACTGCGGGTCGGGTCCGTTCTCTGTCGCCCATATTGGGCGACACCGGCCCTGCTCGGCACGCAAGGGCAGGTTTTCTTGAAGGCGAGGCGATCGAAACACCGCCGCCGACTGGGCGTTGCGCCAGCGGTGACTCGGAGCTGAACTTGCAATGGGTCGCACGATGACCAGTCAGAAAACTTGCCGGCTTGGCGCGCCGAGACTAACGATCGCGCCCTGGCGCGAAAGCCAAGACCCGACCGTTACTTTTG